>Ga0172375_10002187_pt1 | contig 30757 bp, 20 predicted proteins | sample LakKiv1m_FD_114537 | JGI IMG/M metagenome (GOLD analysis project Ga0172375, IMG submission 114537) | Freshwater microbial communities from Kabuno Bay, South-Kivu, Congo - kab_092012_11.1m | ecosystem: Environmental > Aquatic > Freshwater > Lake | place: Democratic Republic of the Congo... | reverse complement strand
TATTTGTCCTTTAATCTGATTTTTGCTGTTTGCTTTCATTGGATAGTCCTTTTTTTTTGCTAAACAAATTTACTATCCTTTAAGGCAAACAGCTCTTTTTATTTTTAAGTTGACGCATATGCGATGAATCGGGGATTCGAAATGACGATACAAGTGTTTTTAAAATTAAAAAATCCACTGCCGGATGACTCACATTCTGCTTCTCAAATGAGATCAGGACTCTCCTCTGAGAGTCATCCGGCGATGGATGTAATTTCTATGTCATCCTTCGTCTCCGATCAGGATGACAATATAATTTATTTATAAGAGTTAAGCACTTTCATATAGTTTGCACGTTCAAACTTAGCTGGATCATCAACATTCATATAGCTCATACTGCCGCGCATTTGCTCGATTGATTCGTATTCCTTTTCTTCCATCCATGCTTTTAAGTTTGTGGTTACATCTGCAATATGACCAATACCAAACTTTAATAAAGCAGAGAGCATCATAGTAACTTTTGCTCCTGCCATTACCATCTTTAAAACATCTTCAGCAGAATATATTCCGCTTGTAGCAGCAAGATCAGCATTAACTTTTCCGTACAGCATGGCAATCCATCTTAGTGGCAATCTCATTGCCATTGGAGTGCTTAAAATTACATTCGGTACAACATCAAGGGTTTCGAGATCAATATCCGGCTGATAGAAACGGTTGAACATAACTAATCCACTTGCACCTGCTTTGCTTAACTCAGTAGCCATATAGCTTGTAGAGCTAAAGAAAGGATGCATTTTAACTGCAAAAGGAATTTTTACAGTTGATTTGACAGCTTTGACAATTTCAATATAAGTTTTTTCAATTTCGCTTCCGGATTTTTTACCATCAGTTGGAAGTAAATAAATGTTTAACTCAAGTGCATCTGCACCAGCTTGTTCCATTTTCTTTGCGTAGTCTGTCCAGCCGCCTATTGATTTGCCATTCAAGCTTGCTATGATAGGAATATTAACCGCTTCTTTTGCTTTGCGAATGTGATTTAAATATTCATCCGGACCAAGTTTAAACTCAAATGGTTCTGGTAAATATGATGTTGCTTCAGCAAAACTTTCTGAATGCAGTGAAGTATGATGATGTAATTCTAATTGTTCGTGCTCAATCTGTTCTTCAAAGATCGAATACAGAACAACGGCACCTGCACCCGCATCTTCCATTTCTCTGATGTTAGAAATTTTTTCAGAAAGCGGACCTGCGGAAGAAACAATAGGCGACTTTAATTTTAATCCCAAGTAGGTTGTTGTAATATCCATTTTATTTTCCTTAACTAATTCTTATTTCAAAATTTATTTATTGCCATGCCGCCACTGTTTATTAAGACGGCATAGCTTCAATTAATTATTAAGCTGATTTCTCAGGTTCGTAAGCTGCAAATCTTTCATACTCTTTCCATTTTCTAATAACATCATCCTGCGCTTCTTTAATAAGTACTGCAGCTTCTGCTGGATGAGATTTTGTTAACATCTTATATCTTGTTTCCATATAAGCATAATCTTTTAATGGAATCTTCAAACCTTTAGAATCAAGTTTAAATGGATTCTTTCCTTCTTTTTCAAGATCAGGATGATAACGGAACAATGGCCAGTGACCTGAATCTACAGCAGCTTTTTGATTTTGCATTGCTGTTCCCATATTTATACCGTGTGCAATACAGTGGCTGTAAGCGATAATCAAAGAAGGACCATCATAAGCTTCAGCCTCAAGAAAAGCTCTTAGCGTATGCTGATCATTAGCACCCATTGCAACTTTTGCAACGTAAACAGTTCCGTAGCTCATTGCTATCAAACCTAGATCTTTTTTGGCGCCGGGTTTTCCAGCGGCTGCAAATTTTGCAACTGCTGCACGCGGAGTTGATTTTGAACATTGACCGCCTGTGTTGGAATAAACTTCGGTATCAAGAATAAGTATGTTTACATTTTTACCAGAAGCCAATACGTGATCTAATCCACCGTAACCTATATCATAAGCCCAGCCATCGCCGCCCATAATCCAGACAGTTTTTTTAACAAGATAATCTGCAAGACTTAGAAGATGTTTAATATCACCGGCTTTTCCATTTGCACCAGCTTTAGACATCTCTTCTAATTTTTTCTTTAATGCTGATACTCTTTCTCTTTGTTCGTATATCTCAGCTTCATCCTTTTGTGCTGCATTGATAATTGCATCAACTAAATCGCTGCCAACTTCTGAAGCAAATCGTTTTAATAATTCTTTTGCCTGCTGATTATGATTATCAATTGCCAATCTAAATCCATAGCCAAACTCTGCATTATCTTCAAACAAAGAATTCGACCAGGCAGGACCGCGACCCTCCTTGTTAGCTGCCCAGGGAGTAGTTGGTAAGTTACCGCCATAAATTGATGAGCAGCCTGTTGCATTTGCAATCACAGCTCTATCACCAAACAATTGGCTTACGAGTTTTACATAAGGAGTTTCACCGCATCCTGAGCAAGCACCTGAGAATTCAAACAATGGCTGTAAGAATTGTGAGTCTTTTACTTTTGATACTGCAACAACTTTTCTGTCAAGATCGGGAATGTTAAAAAAGAAATCCCAATTTGCTCTTTCCTGTTCGCGAATTGGAAGCTGTTCAGCCATATTGATTGCTTTAAGCCTGGTTTCTTTTTTATTCTTTGCAGGACAAACATCAACGCAAAGTCCGCATCCGGTACAATCTTCTACTGCAACCTGCAGCGAGTAATATAATCCTTCGCCGTAGTCTTTAGCTTTAAACTTTGTTGATTTAAATGTTGCAGGTGCACCGGCTAAATCTTTTTCTTCATAAACTTTTGCACGTATAGTAGCATGAGGACAAACCATAACGCATTTGTTACACTGAATACAAGTATCTGAATCCCAAACAGGAACTTCCAAAGCGATGTTTCTCTTTTCCCACCTTGTTGTTGTTAACGGAAAAGTTCCGTCGGCAGGCATTTTACTAACAGGTAAAAGATCACCTTCACCGGAAATCATTTTTGCAGTTACTTCTTTTACGAAATCGGGTGCATTACCGGAAACCGCTGGCTGCATTTGTAATTTACTTGTAACCTTATTTGGCACAGCTACTTCAAAAAGATTTGCAACAGTTTTATCAACTGCGTCAAAGTTCATTTGAACAATCTTATCACCTTTTGCGCCATAAGTTTTCTTTATTGAATCTTTAATCATACCAATTGCTTTTTCCTGCGGAAAGATATTGGATATTGCAAAGAAGCAGGTTTGCATAATCGTATTTATTCTTACTCCCATTCCGGTTTCATCACCAACTTTGTAAGCGTCAATAATCCAGAATTTCATTTTTTTGTTGATAAGATCTTTTTGAACTTTTTCAGGTAAAGAATCCCAAACATGATCTTTATCAACTTTAGTGTTTAATAAGAAAGTTGCACCATCACTTGCATCTTTTAACATATCCCACTGTTCTAAAAATACCTGCTGATGGGATGCAACAAATTTTGCTTTGTTAATTAGATAAGTGGATTTGATTTCTTTGGGTCCAAATCTTAAGTGAGATACTGTTGTTGAACCTGATTTTTTTGAATCATAAACAAAATATCCCTGTGCATAGTAATCAGTTCCCTCACCAATAATTTTAATTGAGTTTTTATTTGCACCAACTGTTCCATCTGCACCCAAACCATAAAATTTGCCTGTAAATGTCTCATCTGTCTCAACAGAAAATGTTGGATCAAAATCCAAACTTGAGTTTGTAACATCTTCAATAATTCCGATTGTAAAATGTGCCTTAGGTTTATCTTTAGATAAATTATCATATACAGCTTTAACCATTGCAGGAGTAAATTCTTTAGAAGATAGTCCGTATCTGCCGCCTATAATTTTAGGGAATGCAAATTTAAGTTCACCAGCCATATACTTTTCTGAAATTGCATTAACAACATCAAGATAAAGAGGTTCGCCGCCGGCACCAGGTTCTTTTGTTCTATCTAAAACTGCAATTGATTTTGTTGTTTTAGGAAGTGCTTTTATAAAATATTCTAATGAGAATGGTCTGTATAATCTAACTTTTAACAAGCCAACTTTTTCGTCTTTACTGGTAAGATAGTTTACCGTTTCTTCAGCAGCTTCACTACCGGATCCCATCATTATAATTATTCTTTCAGCATCCGGCGCGCCAACGTAGTCAAATAAATTATACTGTCTTCCGGTAAGCTTTGCAAACTTATCCATATATTTTTGTACGATTGCAGGACAAGCATTGTAATAAGGATTTACGGTTTCTCTTCCCTGGAAGTAAACATCGGGATTTTGTGCGGTACCTCGCATTACAGGATTATCAGGCGTTAATCCACGTTTACGATGTGCAATGATTAATTCATCATCCATCATTGCTTTCATATCATCAATAGTTAGTTGTTCAATTTTCATAACCTCGTGTGATGTTCTGAATCCATCAAAGAAATGAATGAAAGGAATGCGTGCTTCTAAAGTTGCAGCTTGTGAAATCAAAGCAAAATCCATTACTTCCTGAACTGAGTTGGATGAAAGTAATGCAAAACCTGTTGATCGTGTTGCCATAACATCTGAGTGGTCACCAAAGATTGAAAGCGCAGCAGCGGCAATTGATCTTGCTGAAACGTGAAATACTGTTGAGGTTAACTCACCGGCAATCTTAAACATATTTGGTATCATTAACAGCAATCCTTGAGAAGCCGTAAATGTAGTTGTAAGTGCACCGGTTTGTAATGCGCCATGCACACTGCCGGACGCACCGCCCTCACTTTGTAATTCGCTAACTGAAGGAATCATTCCCCAAATATTTTTTTTATTAACTGCAGCCCATGCATCGCACCACTCGCCCATATTAGAAGAAGGAGTGATAGGATAAATAGCAATTACTTCGTTTGTGTTGAATGCAACATACGCAGCGGCTTCATTGCCATCGATTGTTACTTTTTTTCTGTCCATTTTTAATCCGTTAAGTTATTAGTATTAAATTTATCGGTTTTTAAGTGCCTATGTTTACCCAATAATAGTACCAAGCAAATAGCCCTAAAAATCAAGAATTTGAACAATAAACAAAGAATTATTTTAAATGTGAAGAATTAAGGATAGGTGTATTTCCCACTTTTAAGAATAATATTTTATTAATGGAAACAGTTATATTTTGTAAAATAATCTTTTTGGGGGATGCAGGAATACACGCGTAACGGTATTGATTATAACGTACAGTTTTTCAAGGTACAAGAATGTTTATTCCAATATTCCAACACTCCAATTTTCCATTCCCGCTATACCCATTTCCCCCATACCTTTATACTTTATTCCCAAGAAAACAATTGTGATTAATAATGTAATAATCTAATTTTGTGAAGTTTCTAAATTGAGTGCTCAATAGTCATAAACTTATCAGGAGGTAAGATGGATCCATTGAATACCGGATTTAATACTAACTACAGACCAATGTCAATCGGGGATTGGTTAATTACTTTTCTTGTTCAGGCAATTCCTTTGGTAGGATTTATTATGCTTTTTGTCTGGGCATTTGGTGATGGAACTCATCCCAGCAAAAAATCCTGGGCACAGGCTTCCTTAATATTTGCATTAATAATGATAGTGCTTGTTATAATTTTCATTGCAGCACTTTGGTCAATGTTTAGCTCTTTCTTCAGTGGTGCGTATAATATTCAAAGTGTATAGTAAATAAAGTAAAGACGACTCGGTTAGTCGTCTTTATAATTTAGTGTGGTTTATTAGGAGACGAGCCACCGGCTCGTCTTTACTTTAAATTGGTGTTTTATTTTTAGAAAAGTATTTGTTGAAGTAGCAACATTTAAGACGTCACGTGAAAGAGTTTTAGCTGACAAAAAATAAAAGGTGAAACCATGCCTTTAAATATTAAAACTAATTTAATCTATTTAATTCTTGTTGTTATTGGTTTTTCTTTTATCACTTATAGTCAAGCCAAACTTGAGTCGAGTGAAGGATTTGTTGAAACGCCGAATGGAAAAATATGGTACAAAATATATGGTTCGGGAGAAGAAATTCCTTTGCTGTTAATTCACGGCGGACCAGGTGGACGGAGTTGCAGACTTAAGCCGATTTCAGAATTATCAAATGAAAGACCTGTTATATTATATGATCAACTTGGATCTGGAAAGTCTGATCGTCCTTCAGATACTACCCTTTGGCATCTTCAACGATTTGTAGATGAATTAGATATTTTGATTGATTCACTCCACCTAAATAAAATTCACATCTTGGGACATTCCTGGGGCAGTGCCCTTGCAGTTGAATATTTCTTAACGAAAAAACCAGTAAAAGTTAAATCTCTAATTCTAGTAGGACCTCTTTTAAGTACTAGCTTGTGGCTTGAGGATGCAAATTATCTTCGAAAAGAATTACCAGATTCTATACAACAAGTTCTAAAATATTGCGAACAGGAAGGATTAGTTGATTCTAAAGAATATTATTCAGCAACAGATTATTTCTATGACAGACATATGTATAGAATAAAACCTATACCTGAATATCCTGAGTGTGGAGACTCAGATTTTAATGAAGTAGTTTATAAACAAATGTGGGGTCCTTCTGAGTTTTATTGCTCAGGGAACTTAATAAACTTTGATAGAATCAATAGATTAAATGAAATTACTGTTCCGGTCTTGTTGCTTATAGGAGAATATGATGAGGTTAGATTAGAGACATTGTTAAAAATCCAAAAATTATTTTCCAATGCACAAATTGAAGTAATTAAAGATGCGGCTCATATGTCTATGGTCGATCAACCTGAAGAGTTTAACAGAATAATCAGAAGATTTATTAGGTCAATAAAATAGTATTATTAAAATTAATTGCCACGACTTTTAAGTCATGGGGTATTTAACACAAAAAATTTTGGCTTTAGCCAAATATTAAATTGGTTTTGGCTGAAGTCAATTTTCGAATTTCCTTAAAGTCCACAACCTAAAGGTGGTGGCAATTTTAAATCATTCATTCATGCAGCCATTCATTCTGCATCAACTATGCCTTACAGAAATTATAAATTGTTTTTATTTATAAGATTTATAAGCACCTTAACTATCATATCCTTTTCTTTAGGTTTGCTCTCTGCAATTAGCAAACACATTGCAACCAAGGCGTTATCAGCAATTCTCTTTCTTCCGTTTAAGAGATACAAGTAATTATTCATATTCAAAAACCATAAAAACAATGCAGCTGCAATTCGTTTATTGCCATCCACAAAAGAATGGTTCTTAATCGTAAAGTATAGTAAATGTGCGGCTTTTTCTTCAATACTTGGATATAGTTCTTTACCATTAAAGGTTTGATAGATAGTTGATACAGTTCCCTTAAAAGACTCATCTTTTTCTCTACCAAAAAGTTGCGAGCTATTAAACTGTTCTTTCATTTTTTCGATTACTTTTATTGCCTTTTGATAATTGATTTTATAAGATTTTTTTCTTGATACTACTTTAACTTCAAGTTTTTGATTATCATAATCATCCAGAACCTTTAACCCAAAAGCATAATCAGATATAACCTTCAGAATTCCCGAAAATTCATCTTGCTTTAACTGGTAACTGCCAACAACATTTGAAAATATTTCGAGCGTTTTTTCTAGTTCTTGAATTTTTTCAGTTTGTTCTTTTAATCTTTTTTCGTTTACAGCATAACCTTTTACTAGATAATTCTTTAAAACTTTGTTAGCCCAAATTCTAAACTGTGTGCCTCTTATTGAGTTTACTCTATAGCCTACGGAAATAATCATATCAAGATTATAATAGTTACTCTTATAAGTTTTACCATCACCGGCAGTATGTGCAAATTTTGCACATACTGATCTCTCAACCAATTCTTTAGTTTTTAGAATATTTCCGATATGTTTGGTTATTACACTTCGCTCTGTTTCAAATAATCTTGAAATTTGGATTTGAGTTAACCAAAGTGTTTCTTCTTCAAGCTTAACATCAAGTTGTGTTGAACCATCCGAAGCTTTATAGATTACTATTTCGCCTTTTGAGTTTTCGTTCATAAGATTTTTGAGTAATGAAATTTATTTTTAACTATGCCTTACAGAAATTATATCTCCATCTTTAACAATGTAATCTTTCCCTTCAAGTCGCCATTTGCCGAGTTCTTTTGCTTTAGCAAATGAACCTGTTTCAATAAAGTCATCATAAGAAACAACTTCTGCACGGATAAACTTTTTGAAAAAGTCTGTATGAATTTCTCCTGCAGCTTCCTGCGCTGTCATTCCTTTTTTAATTGTCCAGGCACGGCATTCATCTTCGCCGGCAGTTAGGAATGATTGAAGACCAAGTAAATCATAAGCTTCTCTAATCAACTTATCCAATGCGGATTCAGTAATACCATAATCACTCATAAAAACGCTTGCATCTTCTTCAGGTAGATCAGCCATTTCTTTTTCTATCTGCCCAAAGAATGATAAAGCTTTTGTATTAGGTCCAAGTTTATTTTTTAAAAGTTCTTCTAAATACTTTTCAGTGTCGTTTATTTGTGACTCGCCGAAGTTTAAAGCGATAAGCATTGGCTTTACTGAAAGTAATTGATATGTTTTTAAAATATGCAATTCATCTTGAGTAAGATTTGCATCGCGTAATGGTTTTTCAGTTTGAAGAATCTCATAACACTTTTCAAGTACAGGCAATTCTCTTTTAAGATTTTCATCCTGAGTTTTTAAGATTTGCTTTTTAATCGTTTCTAGTCTTTTTTCAACAATCGCCAGATCAGATAAAATAAATTCTGTTTCAAAAGAATTTATATCACGCATCATATTTATTGAACCATCCGGATGGGGGACAGCGGGATTATCAAATAATCTTACAACCTGAACGAGTGCATCATTTGTTTTGACTTTACCCAAAAAATTTCCTGTAAACTGTGTTGAACCTGAATCACCTTTTTGTAATCCAACAACATCAACCACTTCAATAGTAGCATTAACTTTTTTCTTTGGAACAAACATTTCAGTCAGCTTATCCAAACGTGCATCAGGCACTTTAATCATTGCTTGATGAGCTTCTGATTTTGTGAGTTCATTTGGATCAAGTAAAGTTTTTGTTATCGTTTGAAAAAGAGTTGATTTCCCTGTAAATGGCAGTCCAACAATTCCTATTTGCATTTATTCCTCTTGGTTGGTTATGATTTTCTTATTGTGTTTATACAAATATACGAAGATATTTTGCTCTGGTTTTCGTATAACAGAATTTATTCTGTTTGGGTTTAAAAATACTCTAATGTTAAACAGACTGAAGTCTGTTCTTCGAGAATAAATTATTTTTTGACTGCTTGACATTCAAAACATCAAATTCTATCTTGCACCAGAAATTCAAATAAAAATACTTGAACAAAAAACTTACATATAACAGCTTTTCTTTTTCCGCTACCACTACCTGGCGTTGGCGCCGTTAATCTTTTACATATTCTAAAAATCCATTACGCTTTTTAACACTTAGTTAACACTAATTATTTATTCATTAATCTATTTAAGGAGTGCTCTATGAGTGCATCAAAAAAAATTCTGTTAGATGAATCTGAAATACCGCAAAATTATTATAACATTCAGGCTGATATGCCTAATCCAATGCTGCCGCCGCTTCATCCGGGAACAAAGCAGCCAATTGGTCCGCAAGATCTTGCAGCATTATTTCCAATGGAATTAATTAAGCAGGAAGTTTCTAAGGAAAGATATATTGAAATTCCTGATGAAGTAAGAAAAATTTATAAGCTCTATCGTCCAACTCCGCTTTACCGAGCATACGAATTAGAAAAAGCTTTAGACACACCGGCAAAAATTTATTACAAGTACGAAGGAGTTAGTCCTGCTGGTTCTCATAAACCGAATACTGCAATTGCTCAAGCTTATTACAACAAGCTTGAAGGTGCTAAAGGATTAACAACAGAAACCGGTGCAGGACAATGGGGCAGTGCTTTAAGTTTTGCTTGCAATAAGTTTGGATTAAGCTGCGAGATCTATATGGTAAAGATTAGTTACGATCAAAAACCTTATAGGAAAGTTATGATGAATACATGGGGCGCAACTGTAATTGCATCACCAAGTAGAAATACAAATTCAGGTAAAAAAATTTTGGAACAGGATCCAAATTCTCCCGGTAGTTTGGGAATTGCAATTTCAGAAGCAGTTGAAAGAGCTGCAACCACTGAAGGAATTAATTATGCTTTAGGTAGTGTGTTAAATCATGTCCTTCTTCATCAAACTGTAATTGGACAAGAGGCAATTAAGCAGTTAGAAATGACCGGAGATTTTCCTGATATTGTTGTTGCACCATTCGGCGGTGGATCAAACTTTGCGGGAATAGCATTTCCATTTTTACGTTACAATTTTCAGGAAGGAAAAAATGTTCGCTGCATTGCTGTTGAACCAGCATCCTGTCCAAAACTTACTAAAGGAGAATTTAGATATGATTTTGGTGATACCGTTGGATTAACTCCGTTAATTCCGATGTACACACTTGGTCATACATTCGTTCCGGAGCCTATTCATGCTGGTGGATTGCGTTATCACGGAGCAGGTGCAATCATCAGCCAATTATTAAAAGATAAATTGATTGAAGCATCTGCAATTTCTCAGATAGAATGTTTTGAAGCGGGAGTTAAGTTTGCACAGACAGAAGGAATTATTCCTGCACCCGAAGCAACACACGGAATTGCACAAGTTATTCGTGAGGCACAAAAAGCTAAGATTGAAGGGAAACAAAAAACTATTTTATTTAATCTTTGCGGACATGGTTACTTTGATATGAGTGCTTACCAGGCTTATTTTAATGGAGAATTGCAAGATCACGAACTGACAGAGAAAGAACTTTACTCTGCATTAAGAAAATTAGATACACCTGTTGCGGTTTAGTTTATTTTTCAGAGATGACATCTTTTCTTGAAGATGTCATCTTTTTATGTTATAAAATTTCTTCAGATAAACCTTACACAATTTCTGTCGCTTAAACTTTTACAATAAGTAATTTTGGTTTGCCGGCTAATTTCTTTTTTACCACTTATAAAGTAAAAGTAATAAAAAACAAAACTTAGACTTAGGAATAATTTTTGCAGTAACAAACCCGTAACGATCTGTTTCTAAAAATTTTATTTGGGTTACTTTTTGGAATCTTTGATTAAATATTTGGCACGATCTTTATCTATCTATCTATCTATCTATCTATCTATTTGTACTTTCTTGTTGGGGTGGAGAGATGCTGGTAGTTTATGTTATTATATACGTCATTCTTCCTAATGCAATTTTTTGGGTTTTATTTTCACCATCTTGTTTAGCACGCTCATTTTACATTGAGCATTTACAATTTAACATTTACTTTTATCCAACAGGTTTTACGTAGCTTTAGAAAAAGTGATAATCTCTTTCCCAAATTATTTTTATTTAGAGGTAACAATGTTTGTTAAAATATCTGTTATAATTTTATTCTCTTTTTTTTCTATAAACCTTATTGCTCAACATAGTTTACTAGACAGTTACAAAAATAACTCCAACTATGAGGTTAAAATTCTTGAGGATAGCACTGTTGAAATCTTTGATAAGGCAAGCCAGTTTCACTGGAAAAAGAATATTGCACAATATCCTAAGTATGAAAGCAATAAGCAGGCAAACCTAACGATAAGATTAGATACAATTGATCTCTCACGTTATGAAAACTACTATAAATATTGGGGAAGCATCCCTGGACAAAATATTTATGGTAATTTTATATCAGTTGATGCAAACGGAAACGGTAAAAGTGAGATTTATTTGTATAGTGCCCAGCCTGATTCGAGTTGGTTCTTCTATCAGCAAAGGATCTATGAACAATCAATAGATTCAGCATATACTAAGATATATGAATATCCTGGATTAAGTGGTGCTTTTTCTGATATTGGTGATATTACTGGAGATGGATTGATTGATCTGATCGATACTAAGATTAATTGCTACAATCAAATTAACACTAATGAGTTGTTAACAAATCTAACTTTTGTTTATAGACCATTTTCCAGCCAATCTCAATTAAACTCAACCACTTTTTATGATATAAACAATGATGGAGTTTTGGAACTGGTTTACTACTTATATTCTGGAGAGGACAGCATCTGGGCGAACTCTAACCATATTGCAAGGTACAATCAACAAATTAATAATTACGAACTTGTATACTTTCATAGACCTTATCCTGACTTTTACACTTATGGCATATCAATAGGTGATTTTGATCAGGATGGAAAAGGAAATTTTGGAACCGGAAGTTTGTACGGAAAGTTTTATATATATGAATACGTTCAGGGAAATCAATTTGCTGTTGAATTTCAGGACACACTACCGACTTCTAATGCTTTTTTTTCAACATTTACTAACGATATGGATGGAAATGGAAAGCCGGAAGTGTGGGTTGGTGGTGACTTTGCCGGAATGACAAGGCTGTTTGCATACGAAGCAAGTTCACCGGGAAACTATAAACAAGTATATCAAATAGATATAATTGGGTTGTCGGCACTTTTTTATGGCAAACTAAAATATGTTGATCTTGATTATGATGGAGAAAGGGAATTATACCTGCAGAATGCCAACCTATTCTTTGGTTTTAAAATTGATAAGAATGGTAATTACTATATGGATTATGTTTGCTCTGTTTTTTCCCCCGATTCAATGTATTCTCTTCAATTTTTGGATGGAGTAGATGCCACTGATCTTGATGGGGATAGTGTCCCAGAAATAATAAGCCAATTTAGTTTAACAAACGGATATCCCCAGCCATTTGAGTTTAGGTCATATTTCCTTAAGCGTAATAGAGTAACTAATATTGATGTTAATGATAATTTTTTGCCGTCTGAATTTAATTTGTTTCAGAATTATCCGAACCCATTTAATCCAATTACAAATATAAAATTTACATTAGCTTTTGAATCGGACATTAATATCAAAATATATAATGCCCTCGGGAAAGAGATAAAAGAACTGATTAACGAGACCCGCATTAGCGGAGAATATGAAATATCCTGGGATGGAACTGATAACCACAAAAACAAAGTTTCTTCTGGAGTTTATTTTATTACAATGGAGGCAAGTAGTTTTTCTAAAAATTCTTTGCCTTTCAGAAAAACAATTAAATCAATTTTACTTAAATAAATTTTATTGAGGGAAATAAAATGTTAAAAATAAAATTATTGATTATATCATTATTATTGATTTCAGTATCAATTACTTCACAAAATTACTGGAAACCTCAAACTATAACCAGTTTTTTAGTTCAACCCAATACGCAAGTAACTTCATTTGTTGATGGAAATGGAATTCATATTGCGTATCACAGGAATGGTGGTATTAAATATGCTCTTGTTAACTCAAATGGCACAGCAATTAATGGAAAGTATGATAAAGTTATTGAATCTGAAGGTGCTGGTGCTAATTATGTAAATGTCGCAGCAATAGATAATAATGTTTATGTATTTTATCTAAAGAACAATAAAATTCAAGTGGCAAAAAGTACTAATCTTGGAGATACTTGGAATAATAATTTTGATAATCGGCCAATGACGAACTATGGTTGCGAAGCCATTACAGGTTACCTTGTCGGACAGGAAATACACATCATCTGGACTGAGAACAGGGTAAATGATTATCAGCCTGAAACTCATTATATTAAATTTGTTCAAAATTTAAGTGTCAATAGATGGATAAACTATTATAGAGTTACCGATTTAGAAAATGAAGGCGGCAACAAATCAGATCTTGCAATTTCAACAGATAAAGTCTTTGTAGATTATGTTCCACCATATCCAATGAATCCAAAATCCAGAACCAGATTAGCTAATGGTACGTGGGATACACCTCAAAATGTGCCATATTATCAGTTTCCTTTAGCTTCATTAACTCAAAAAGTAAAACCAATAATTACTGGCAGTAATTTAAATGAAATTTATCGAGCAAACTATGGGACAATTGGTGTTGATGGTTCTTATATTGGGCATTCTTATCGTCCCTTAACCGGTTCCACCTGGACTCAAAATCCCAATATAATTAATACTGTATCTGGTAAATCTCATTTAGTAGAAAAAACTGCTGATAATAAAATTCATATTATTAGTTTTGACGAATCATCAAATAATTATGTCCATCGAACTATTAGTGGAACTACAATCTCAGATATTATTACTACTGTTCCATTTTATGAACTTTCAAAAAAACTTACAGCAAATTCAAACGACTTATATTTAATTCATACAGGTAACACAAGCACACCAGCGCAAATTTTTTTCCGACATTATGATGCAGCACCACTTGCACCGCAAAATTTAAGTATTACTGTCAACTCAGCAGATGAATCGGTTTTAACCTGGACTCCTAATAATGAACCTGATGTTAGAACAACTAATGGGAAGTATAAAATATACAGGGCTGAAACAGACTTGAATGGTAATCTTGGTCCTTACCAATTAGTTGCAACTATAAATGCAATGAGTGGAAGTTCGGCAGTAAGCAGTTGGATTGACACTGAAGCTGGCAAAAGTAAAGTGAGGAAACTTTACTACAAAATTTCAGCTTTGGATATCGGGCTGCACGAATCTACTTACTCTAATGAGGTTTGGAGATGGGGTAGAATTCTTAAAATATCAACAGGTGAAAATCCGGCTAGTGCTTATAACCTGCAACAGAACTATCCAAATCCATTTAACCCAGCTACAATGATTTCATATTCAATAAAAGAAGAAGGATTAGTAACACTAAAAGTTTATGATGTTTTAGGAAAAGAAGTTGCAACACTTGTGAATGAAAACAAACCTGAAGGAAATTACGAAGTAGATTTTAATGCTTCACAACTACCAAGCGGAATGTACATTTATAAATTGCAAGCTGGCAGTTTTAGTGATGTTAAGAAGATGCTGCTAACTAAGTAATTTTTCAGTTCAAAGATGACATTTTTAAAAAGATGTCATCTTTACTTTTTTCTTTACATCATATCCGCCCAAAATAATTATTTATTTCGTCCTTACTGGACTTAAGATTTTAGGATGGCTTTCTTCGTTTACCAATATTCCGTCCCCAGTGGGGACTAAATACTTTAACTATTGAATTAGTTTTATTTTAATCCCTTTAGGGATTTAATATTGATAAACTTGCTATTAACTAAGTGTTTAAAAGTCCCAGCAGGGACGAAATAGGGTTTCGAATAAAAAGTAATCTAAATAATTTGAAATTTTATTATAAAGCAAATTTATTTTTAAATAATAAATTATTTTGGATAGTAGTGCTTTACCTATTAATTTTTTTACAATTTCCTTCCTTAAATTTTCATATATTTCATCATACAAAAACGTTAACATTTACGAGGGCAAAATGAAACTATTAAAAATATTTCTACCAATAATCTTACTTGCACTTACGGTTTATTATTGCAGTACAGTTCCTATAACAGGAAGATCACAATTAAGTTTAATTCCTTCAAGTGAAATGAATGCAATGAGTTTTCAGCAGTATGATGAATTCTTAAAACAAAGCAAGTTAAGCGCAAATAAATCAGATGTTGATATGATAAAAAGGGTAGGCGTAAATATTCAAAAGGCTGTTGAAAGTTATTTTGCACAAAATAATTTATCCAGCCAGCTAAATGGATATAAATGGGAATTTAATGTTGTAGAAAGCGAAGAAGTTAATGCCTGGTGTATGCCCGGGGGAAAAGTTGTTGTTTATACCGGTATCCTTCCGGTCACAAAAGATGAAACAGGTTTAGCTGTTGTAATGGGACACGAAATTGCTCACGCAGTTGCACAGCACGGGGCAGAAAGAATGAGTCAGGGTTTAATGCAGCAGCTTGGTGGTGTTGCTTTATCAGTTGCACTTACAAATGAACCTGCAGAAACACAATCGCTTTTTTACGCAGCATATGGTATAGGCACAGAGCTGGGTGTAATGCTTCCCTTCAGCAGAACTCATGAAAGTGAAGCTGATAGATTAGGTTTGGTATTTATGGCAATGGCAGGATATAACCCGAATTCTGCTGTTGATTTCTGGACAAGAATGGCTGCAAATAGCGGTGGCGGTGCTCCACCAGAATTTTTAAGTACTCACCCATCAAATGAAACAAGAATTGCTGACATTAAAAAGAATTTACCGGAAGCTATGGGTTATTACAAAAAGTAATTGTATTATGAGAGATGACATCACTACTAGATGTCATCTCGGTTAATCAAATCATTTTAACAACGTCATTTTTTTAGTTTCTACATAACTTCCCGATTGTAGTTTATAGAAATAAATTCCGCTTGATAAATTTTTAGCATCAAATTCAATTTCATAAGTTCCTGCTAGTTTGTATTCATCAACGAGAGTAGCAACTTCATTTCCAAGAACATCATATACTTTTAATGTTTGATGACTGCTGACTGGAGACTGCCAACTGATATTTGTAGTTGGATTAAACGGGTTTGGGTAATTTTGATGCAGGCTGAATTCAAAAGGTATGTTGATATAATCTTCAACGGCTGTAATCATTTGTGAAAGAGATCTCCTATAAATGCTGTACTCGTAAAATCCTGCAAAAACATCACCATCTAGTAATCCGAGAGATCTAATTGTTCTACTTGTGCCAAAACCCTCATTAACATCCACCCAATTTGCACCGTTATCTGTTGTAAGAAAAATGCCATTAGAATATGCTGAAGCAAATACACTTGAACCACTAACGAGTAAATCAACCTCCTGGCTATTTGGTAACCCGGTGTTTGCTAAATTCCAATTTTCTCCATTATCTGAGGAAAAATAAACTTGAGTGTTTGGAAATTCAGAGGTTACAGCAAATAGATTTGAACCACTTGAAACAATCTCAGCAACATTGTTATTACCCAAACCATTATTTACTGGATTCCAATCGATACCATTGTTGGTTGAAAGAAAAACACCGCCTCCAAATGTTCCTGCGAATATTTTTGTTCCTATTACAGCAAGTGAACTTATAGAAGGAAGAATCAATCCATTATTTCTTGGATTCCAGGTGACTCCTCCATCAGAGGAAAAATAAAAACCGCCTCCTCCTGCAAATAAGTTATTCCCGATTGAAGTGAAACAAGTTATGAAACTGGCACCAATACTAAGCTGCGTCCAATCTGTTCCATTATTCGTGCTATTGAACACTCCGTTATCAATTGATGCAAAGAGAGTTGCTTGGTTTGCAAAAAGTGCTCTAACAGTAACTCCCATACCGGTTGTGCTTACTTTTGTCCAGGGCGTTGCACTGTTATCGGTTGATCTCCAGATACCATCACCATATGTACCGCCAAAATAGTTTGTTCCAATTTGTGCAAAACATTCAACCCTTTGATAAGTAAACGTAGTAGGACCATTGGTTGCTTGCCATTGAGCCAGCCCATGACCAGCTAATATGAATAACATTACAAGAATTACAAAAATATTACGTAGAGTTGTTGACATAAAGTTATTCCTTTCGAGTATATGTGAATTAGAACCTAACTATTTAGAATTAATTTCACTTCCTTAAAACCTGTCCGCTGATCCGCCGCGGCAGATTAGCGTAGGAGGATCATCTTCTTAGTTTCAATAAAAGAACCGGCTTGCAGTTTGTAGAAATAAATTCCGCTAGATAATCCAGTTGCATCAAAGTTCACTTTATAACTTCCTGCTGGTTGTTCTTCATTTACAAGAGTGGCAACTTCATTACCAAGAACATCATAAACTTTAAGCGATACTTGTGTGTTACTTGATACTTGATACTGGATGTTGGTAATTGGGTTAAAAGGATTGGGATAGTTTTGAGCAAGGTTATAGCTAGTCGGATTAACACCTGGAGTATAATGATCATCAAAACTTGTTAACTGGTTAACAAGAAAAAGTGAATCATCAATTGTTCCATCATTTCCCGAGTCAATTAAAATTTTTAGAAACGATTGATTGAGGTTATCCCAGTTAGGCAATAAAGTATGTGTTGAATTGGCATTAAGAGTTATTGAAAGATATTCAAATACTTTTTGTCCTTGAGCAGACCTTTCGTCTAATACGAGATTATATGTCTTTTCTGTACCATAGTTTTTTATTACAAAATCACTTTGATTAATCTCTTGCAGGTATAAAGAATCGTTTTGTCTTAATTGGGTTTCCTTTACAAACATTATTCTCTCAGTGCTATCAATTTCTGCAATCACTTCAAGATTAATAATTTTTTCATTTGAATCTTGGGATGCCACAGAAAAACCATCGTCTATTTTGAATCTATCTATTTGAGAGGAATTTGCATTATCTCTTTGATAGTCATAACTAACATTTTTCTTAAAAGCTGTTAGGTAAACTTTTCCAGTAGGGTCCGATATGTTGTTCATAACCATGGAGTAAGAATCATCAGGGACATAATATCCAATTGGGTCTGAAGGATAACCTGTTTTACTAATAATGGGCATACCGCCAACAATTTCATTGAGTATGGTACTATCAATTAGTCCTATTCTGTTGCCATTTGATGAAGTATATATAACATTTGCTTTTCCGGTGTTACAAAGTTCAATATAATCAATACCCTGACTCTTTTTAACTATATCTGAATTCATTTTCGAGAGGAAGGGAGTGTTTAAATAGTTTGATACTGGTATCTCAAGATAAAAGTGTGAGCTTCCAGGCGTATATCCCAACCCAATTTGCTCAGTCCATGTATTATTTGTGGAATCAATTAATATATACCCTGTTTCATCGCCCGGGTTGTTACTGTTATACAAAAATAATTTATATGTCGAAAGATAATAACCATCCTCTAACCTTATAGGTGCAATTGTGTGGGCACCACCGCCATTGCCATTGTTATTAAAAATTGAAATTGTCCTAATATTGGGATCATCGCTTAAAAACATATCTTTTAGTTCTTGAAGAGTTGTTCTTGGGTCTTTTGGTTTGCAAATAACATCATTGTCATATGATTGTTTACCGAATTGCAACAAGTAATCCCCATTTATAGTATTTCGGATATCATCATTCATCAATAGATCATAAAGATTTGTAAAACTCGGAATACCGGGGTGTTTAGCTAAAAATTGTTCTTTGTAGTTAAAAGCCAAAAAACTTGATGCTGCAAAACCAAAACAGGATCCTTGAAATGTTATATTACTAATAACCTTCCATTTCAATAATGCTTTTCCTCTATAAACTTTATCTGATCCTAAGTAACACTGACTTTCTGAAAATACCTTAACCCACAAAGGCCAATCTGGAAAAGTAGATGAAGGAAAAGAATGAAAAAAATCAGGGTATGGACTATTTGTGTATGGATCAGTCCCTGTTGCATAGTTAAATTCTGACCACCAGAATGAAGGCCACATACTATTATTGGCATTAATAAAACGCCATCCGTGTTTGCCTGCTTCAAACTTTTCATAATTACCATCATTGTTAATTTTGGTGATTAGATAACCTTTAATTTTGAATAAACCTGATAGTGCATTTTTAGTGGTATCTAAAATATCTGTAATTCTAATAATGCATTTAGTTGATAATGTATCGGGAACATTCCAAACATAGTAATTAGTGATAGCAGGTGTATTGTTAACGATAGCATTATAAGTTTGTCCGCTATCGGCACTAAATTCAATTCTAAAAGAATTAGATCCGTTTGACTGCCAGTGGATAGCAAATGGATCATCGGCAAGAACCATCTCATTCAACGCTGGATGTGTAATCACAATTGCAGCAGAAATTACCTTATACTTTATTGTAGCTATATCAATGTTTGTTACCGAGGGGTTAACGCTTTGACCCGATACATATGTATTTCCGGAGTTATCAACAGCTATCGCTGTTGCATAGTCGTTTTGAGCGCCTTGTCCTGAATATCTCATCACCCATTGCTGCCCGCCAAGAGCATTGTATTTTATCGTACTGTAGTCGTTTCCTGAGTCTGTGCCAGAGTACCCATATCCTGTCACATATACATTGGAAGAATCATCAATAACAATCCTCAAACCCAAATCGGATCCGCTTCCAGGTCCGTTATATTTCTGGATCCACTGCTGCGCACCTTCCGCGCTATACTTGATTGTGGTGCAATCCCAGCCTGTTACACTTTCCGAACTTGTACCTGTGATATACGAATTACCCTCTCTGTCAATTGCAAGACTTATAGATTCATCATTGTCGTTTGAGGTTCCATTGTATGTAGATATCCAGAGTCGGGTTCCACTTGAGTTATATTTGAGAAGAGCGTAGTCATATGTTGTACCACTTTGCATGCTTGATCCACATACATAGGAATTCCCTATGCTATCTAATGCAATTGCATATGCTTGATCATTTTTGTCATTAGGCGCATTGTATGTCGACGACCATAATTGTAGTCCTGAAGAATCATATTTAACAGTCGCAATATCATATGTGAGTGCAGTCGTAGTCGTGAACCCTGTGACAAAAACATTACCCATTCTATCTACTGCAACTGCTCTTGAGCGATCAGAACGATTCGCAGGACCGTTATATCTAGCCACCCATCTTTGTATTCCTGTTGAGCTATATTTAATGGTTGCGAAGTCGTCTAAACTTCCATTACCCCAACTGTATCCTGTGACATAGACATTTCCTAAACGGTCAAGTGTAATTGATGAGGCAACATCATCAATTCCCCCTGGTCCACCGTAACGCTGTGCCCATTGCTGTGCGCCAGATGAATTATATTTAACTGTGGCATAGTCGAATGAGGTGGTGCCTACGCTTTTGCCAGTTACATAAACATTGCCTGCATCATCAACCACTATTGCCAAAGCTTGATCACGACTGCCACCATTGTAACGAGCGACCCATTGCTCAATTCCTAATGAATCGTACTTGATAGTTACAAAGTCTTCAGATGCTTCAGTAGATCCGCTCCTGCTCCAACCAGTTACATACACATTTCCTGAGCCATCGCAAGCAATTGCCTGCGCACCGTCATTGTTGTTGCCCGGTCCATTGTAGGTACGAACCCATTCTTGTGTAACTTGAGCAAAATTTAGTTTAACTATTAAAAATATTCCTATGATTAAAATTGAATTTTTCATTTTGTTTCCATTAAGAACTTATTTTAATAAAATCATTTTCTTTGTTTCAGTGAATAAACCAGAGTTTAATTTATAGAAATATATTCCTGATGATAAGTGTGCCGCATCAAACTCTACCTTATAACTTCCAGCAGGTTTTTCTTCGTTAACAAGAGTCGCAACTTCTCTTCCAAGTAAATCATACACTTTTAAGTTCACGAATTGCCTGCTATCTATAATGTACTTAATACTGGTAATTGGATTAAACGGGTTAGGATAGTTTTGTGATAAATCAAATTCTTCCGGTACTTCGCCGGAGATTTCTTGAATGCCGACACTTTGAGATGACAATCCGAAATTAATAGACCATGCTTTAAGAATACCTTCATTTCCGGAGACTCCATCATATATCTTTAAAACCCAGTTTCCTTCCATACTCAATCCGTTTAAATGCGAAAGAGAATTGACAGGTCTAAATGTTCCCGTGAAGGGAGCCGATCCGTCATTTATTGAAATTGCTGCAGAGTCGCTAAATATAGTTCCGATAAAATTCTGTCCTGTTCCTCCAGCCTGGTAAACAAGCGTGTCGGTCATTGTTTCTGCATTTTCTGTTGTTCTACCATGGAGCAGATAAATTTCTAAATCGGAATCTTTTGTGTGTATAAGTTCATCTATTACTACTTCAACATCAGCGATCGTATAATTAGATAATGAACAATCGATAAATGTAGAGTCGCTAGTACTTTGATTATCCTTTATTTCTTTATTTACGCCGTCTTTTTTAACAGCATGAATAAAAAAAGATGAAGGGGTGTATTTGACTGTCGTAAAATCATAGTCTGACAATTGATCAACACTACTGTAGCCTGTTACATAAACATTTGCCATTTCGTCAACAGCCATCGCAAGAGATATATTGACGGGAGTTTCAACGGGATTATAATTAATAGAAAAAAGCGAGTCACCAAGTGAGTTATATCTAACTGTGAGATAATCAACAGAATTGATAATATCAATATATATTGTTGTGCTCACATAGATATACCCCAGGCAATTATCAACAGCTATTTTAGGGCGGATTGAACTAACGCTGTTTACATTCCTGGACCAGAGTGAATCACCTTCGGTATTATATTTTATCGTTGTTGTCTTATAAGAAGGACTTCCATATTTAATACCGGCAACATACAAATTACCCGAAAGATCAATTGCCAGATCGGTACCCGTAAAACCAGAAGGACTATTAAGTGTTTGCTGCACACCATCTGAATTGTACTTAATAGTATATACACCTGTTACAAATACATTTCCAATGTGATCAGTTATAATCTGTGGAGTCTGTCCAGCTGCCATTGATCCTGGATGTCTGCTAACCCACTGTTGTACACCCGTAGAACTATATTTAATAGTTGCAATCATCCATTGACCTCCTGCTAAAGTGTCCGACGAGGTGCCGGTAACATATATATTTCCAATATTATCCATTGTTATTGAGGTAGCTTTATTTAGAGAGAGATAATTTGGTATGAGATTATTGTAAGTTGAAATCCATTCCTGAACCCCATCTTTATTATATTTTATTGTAACATATCCAATATCTTGATTAGTTGTCAATTCACCGAAACCAGTAACATAAGAATTACCCAAAGCATCAACTACCATATCAATAGCGCGGTTGTGAGGTGCCCCTGGAAGACCATGCCATCTTTGTACCCATAGTTGAACACCAAATGAATTGTATTTTATAGTTGCCCATTCTTCAATTGTTTCATCGACCTTACTTCCTCCCGTTACGTAAACGTTTCCGTCAGCATCAACACCTATACTATAAGCAAAATCCATATTGTCCGTAGGTCCGTTATAAATTGCTGACCATTCCTGAACACCAGATGAATTATACTTGACGGTCGCATAATCTATTTTATTAGTTGTACCAGCAGTAGAATCAAACGAATAACCAGTAACATACACATTGCCCAATGCGTCTACAGCAATGTCAGAAACATAATCATCATAGCCTTTTGGTCCATTATATTTTGAAGCCCATTGCTCGATCATTTGAGAGTAAGTTAAAACTGCAGTGATTTGCAGCATTAATAAAACTAAAAACAAATTTTTCATTGATAGTTCTTTCTTTTAGAAATTATTTGGATTCTTTCACATCAATTACTGTTGCGGCATTTGGTACTATCTCATCAAAATCATCTTCTTTGTTTCAACAAAATTTCCGGAAACCAGTTTGTAAAAGTAAACTCCACTTGATAACCCTGTAGCATCAAAGTTCACTTTATAACTTCCAGCAGGTTTTTCTTCGTTAACAAGAGTCGCAACTTCATTACCAAGAACATCATAAACTTTAAGCTGCACTCGAGATCCCACAACTCCGTTCAGGGCGACATTAGGGATTGTGTAATGTATGGTTGTAGAAGGATTAAATGGATTTGGATAGTTCTGCAGCAACAAGAATTCCTCTGGTGCAGACTGATAGTCATCTATATCTGTTGTCATTCCAAGTGTTCCAGCAGAATCTATTCCCTGGCCATAAATATCTAAATATATACCACGTCTCTGATCCATCCAGGCTAAAATGGCACCCCCGTGTCCATCACCAATAAGTGTTACTCCTATCTGACTATACTGAGCTGTGGAAACAGCAACTCCGTTTGTAGTCCACATTGTTGATCCACCAGTATTAACACGTTGAACAAAAATATCGGTGTTTCCGTTTCTCCTATCTTCCCAGGCAATGATAGCCCCGCCATCACCATCTGAAGTGATTCTTTGAGGTACACTGGAATTACCAGATTGTGTGCATACAGGCACTCCATTCTGAGTCCACTCCATCACGCCATTAGTATTAATTTTCTGTACGTAAACATCTTCCTCATTAAAGGAGATTCTTCTGCTATCTTGCCAGCTTATTATTACCCCTCCAAATCCATCAGCGACTATTTCCGGTTTCCACTGAGTTCTGATTTCATTACAAACGGAAACTCCGTTTGAAGCCCATAGTGTAGTATCCAGATTAACTTTCTGAGCATACACATCCCAGGTACCACTGGCTCCGTGCGTCCAGGTAATAATAGCTTCGCCCATCGAGGTTGCTGCAATTCTGGGATTTGCTGCAGGATCATTACCTGCTGCACAGATCAGCATTCCAGTTGAGCCCCATTGTGCAATCCCGAGAGAGTTTATTCTTTGTGCATATATACGAGATTCAGCTGCACGATTATCTGACCAGGTAACGAATGCTCCACCCATACCATCAGAGGCAATTTTGGGAACAGTTTGATTTTTTACGGCATCACATAATATTATTCCATTTGAAGCCCACATTTCTGTACCTGATGCATTAACACGCTGTGCAAAAATATCAGAATTCGTTGATCCATTGCGAGTATCTTCCCAGGTTATAATTGCACCACCTTCGCCATCTGAGCAAATGGAAGGGTTTTTTCGCGTACTAGTTGAAATGAAACAAATAAATTTGTCCCAGACTTTAGATCCATCAGGTTTAACCCTTGATGCACCTATTATGCGGCTGCTTTGATATTCACCATAAGCAATTATAGTTCCGCCGCTGTCATTAGAAATTGCTGCAGGATTAATGCAAAAAGCCAAATGTGCAGGATCATTAGTCTCACCAACGACTGTCCCATTTAATCCCCATAATTTATTACCGTTCGAAATGACTCTCTGACCAAATATCTGGATTCGACTCCAAAAAATAATCGCTCCACCATTTCCATCCGAAACAGCAAAAGGACTAAGTGCGGAACTTAAAGTAACAGTATCTGAGAGGGCTATGTTCACATTGGGGTCATTTGACCACTGTGGGAATGTTGTAATTGAAATGGCCAGGGTCAAAAAAAGTATTAAATATTTTTTCATGTTTCAATCCTTACTTTAAATAAATTATCTTTTTAGAATCAACAGAGGAACCGGTTTGCAAATAGTAGAAGTAAATTCCGCTTAATAAATTTTTAGCATCAAATTCAATTTCATAAGTTTCTGCCGGTTTGTATTCATCAATTAGAGTGGTCACTTCATTTCCTTACACATCATAAACTTTTAATAATTGATGACTGCTGACTGGTGACTGCCAACTGATTTTTGTTGTTGGATTAAATGGGTTTGGATAGTTCTGCAATAAGGAATATTTATCAGGCAGTTCAGTTGTTGTCTGATAAATATTTGCAGGTGTTTGGGAATTTTTTATAGCAGCATAATCATAATTTGCACCGTTTCCAATACTCCTGCCTGTTACGGATACATTGTCCGAACCATCTATGGCCAGTGAATTAGCCCAATCAGTATCCATCCCAAGTCCGTGGTATCTTTGAACCCACCGTTCTGAGCCTAAGGAGTTGTCTTTTATTGTAGCATAGTCATAGCCGGTTCCTAAACTAAAGCCAGTCAAATACACATTACCTGAGTCATCCACTGCGATTGAATGAGCCTCATCATAATTATTTCCAGGACCGTTATAGATTGATACCCATTCCTGTTGTGATACCTGAGCAAAAGTGGTTGATGTGCATACTTGAATCCCAATTAAAATGAAAAATAATGTAACTCGTTGCATATGTAACTCCTTATTTAGTTAAAACTCTAAATTTGGATTTACACTTACATGCGTAATGAGGCTGCAAATTGGCTCATCGATGAAAAAAAATGAAAGGTTTATTTTTTTGCCTGGCGCAATAACTGGTTATAGTAGGGGAGTTTGGTTACTTTTTTGGTCTTTTCGTAGAGTTTAATAAGATATTCTAAAAAACGAATCGTGTTATGATCTTTTTCCCCCTTTAGATCTTTTACTCCGTTATAACCATACAGTAATAATTTTTCTGCTTCAGCAAATTTGCTAAGATGGAACAACGCAACACCAAGTTCTGCTGAACTGGAAATAATGTTAGGGTGATCTTTAGGATAATTATTTTTATTTATTGCTAAAGATTTTCTAAGATAGGGTTCAGCTTCTGAGTATTTAGATTTTTCATTTAAAATTTTGCCATACCAGTAATACGCCAATCCAAGCCAGATGTGATCTTCATTTACTGATACTTCTAGGTTTCTGATTGCATCAAGGATATATTTTCCTGATTCATTTATTTTGCCGATTCTAAACTCTAATCCACCAAGATTTACTAACCCAAATCCCACAAAAGAATGTTCAGCTCCATAATATTTTTGCTTTAATTCAAGTGATTTTTTGAAGTATCCTTTAGCTTTTGTAAAGTCGCCTTTATCAACATAAATATATGCTAAATTATTGTAGTTAGAAGAAACTTCAGGACGGTTTTCTCCCAAAAGTTCAATATTCAGATTAAGGGCTTTAAGAAAATATTTTTCTGCACCGTCAATATCTTTTTGTTCCTGCATAACGATTGCGAGATTATTATATATACTTGCAATATCTCTATCATTTTCACCAAAATTTTCCAAAAGAATATTAAGTGCTTCCTGATGAAGTTTCTTTGATGCTTCAAACGCGGCAATATCGTATTTCAAAACTCCATAGTCGTTAAGTGTGTTCGCTAATATTCTTTTAGGCACATCTTTATTTGTTCTGAATATCTGCAAACTTTTTTTATAAAGCGAATCTGCTATTTTCAAGTCACCGATCCAATGATAGAACAAAGCTAATTCATAAGTGCTTTCAGAAGCCTGATTGCTTTGTTTTCCATAAACAGTTTCATTTAATAGAAGTGATCTTTCAAGATGAGGTTTTGCTTCATCATATTCGCCAAGATTAGTAAAAGTTCTTCCGATGGTTTTTTGAATTGCAGCTTCAATGCCAGGTTGATCTTTAAACCCTTTTTTAACACCTAATGATGATTTGCGAAGAACATCATAAACTTTTACATCTCTTCCAATTTCTGTTGGGTCAACAGACGAAAGCATATCTTGTAAAAATTTATTTACTGTTTCAACTTTTTGTGCTTCAAGTTTTGCTTTATCTCTTTCACTTGCTGCTACATTTGCTTGCCAGAGAATTGCAATCATGCTTGCAATTAAAAAAACAATGAATCCAATCGAGGAAACAAACCCAACTTTATGTCTTTGAATAAATTTAGATAGACGGTAACCAGCAGTATCTTTTTGTGCAATTACCGGAAGCCCGGAAAGATGCCTTCTTATATCTTCAGAAAATTGTTCTACAGAAACATATCTTCTTGCAGGATCTTTATGCATTGCTTTTGAAACAATGTTATCTAAATCTCCTTTAAGTTGATTAGAAATTTTATCACTCAAAAAAAGGTTTGATTCAATATGCGTTACAGAATTGTCTTTTACTTTCTCGCTTGGCTTTTGAATTTTTTCTTCGGTAATAATTTTACTTATAGCTGCGGGTGAACTATTGGTAATTTTATACGGTTGTATTCCAGTTAAAATTTGATAAAGCAAAACTCCAAGTGAATAAACATCACTTGCCGTTGTAATATTTTCACCTTTAATCTGTTCCGGACTTGCATATTCCGGTGTTAGATGCCAAACACCTGTGCGTGTTAATCCTTCCATTGAGTCAACCAGATCCTCATCAATAAGTTTTGCAATTCCAAAATCCAAAAGTTTTGGTGCTCCATCTTTTGTAACAAGAATATTTCCCGGCTTAATATCACGATGTATAACCAGGTTTTGATGAGCATACTGCACGGCTTCACAAACTTTTCTAAAAATTTTTAGTCTTGCCTGAATAGAAAGTTTTTCTTTATCGCAAAATTCGGTAATCGGTGTGCCATCAATAAATTCCATTACTAAATAGGGAAGACCATCATTTGTTCTTCCGCCGTCTAAAAGTCTTGCAATATTTTTATGCTGTAGGTTTGCAAGTGTTTGTCTTTCTATCTGGAATCTTTTTAAAAGATATTCGGATGTAATTCCATGCTTTAATATTTTTATCGCAACTTTATGTTCAAATTCTTTGTCATTTCTTTTACCTGAGTACACTAACCCCATACCACCAATTCCTGCTTCACCATCAATTAAATAATTGCCAATTTGCTTGCCAATGTATGGGTCAACAAAATTACTTTTATTTTGTTCTACAATAGTTAATGGTTCTTCAAGAAAATCTTTTGTACTTGCGAGTGAATCAAATAGCGAAAGAATTTCTTTCTTTAGTTCAAGGTCATTTGCACATTTTTGATTTAAATAGAGTTCTCTTTCCTCAAAACTTAAATTTGATGCTTTATCAAAAAGTTCTCTAACTTTATTTAATCTTTCAGAAGTCAATAAAAATTTTTTGTTTGGTTAGTTATTTGCGATTTCTCGGTAGAGCCATGCTTTGGCAAAGTTCCAGTCACGTTTTGCAGTTGCAGGAGATATGTTTAGAACTTCTGCCGTTTCTTCAATTGTAAGCCCTGAAAAATATCTTAGCTCAACAATTTTGCTAGATCGTTCTTCGAGTGATTCGAGTTTCTTAAGTGCTTCGTCCAGCGCAATAATTTGATCATCTGTTTTTTCTGATACTTCCAATACTTCCTCAAGTGAAATATTTCCTTTCCCCTCACCGCGTTTTAATGATTTTCTTTTCCTTGCATGATCAACCAGTATTTGCCGCATTGATTGTGCAGCTATCCCAAAAAAGTGAGCACGATTTTGCCACGAAATATTTTGATCGCCGATTAGTTTTATATAAGCTTCGTGTACCAGTTCAGTTGTTTGAAGTGTGTGATTTCTGTACTCATCTCTTAAATACTTTGATGATATTTTTCTAAGTTCATTGTAAACGTGAGGAAGCAGTTCATCAACAGCGCCTTTTTTACCATTGATACAATCCTCTAACAATAAAGTTATTTGCTGAACAGAAAGATCGCGCATAAATAATTGGAATATTTGTTAAGACCTGATGAATTCAGAGCTGAAAATAGGGGATTAACATAGGCTTGTCAATAGTTAGAAGTTAAATAATTCTATAAAAAAGGTAGTGGCTTTAACAGAAGTCATAACCTTATCTTAACAAGGTCATTTTTTTAGTTTCAATAAAACTTCCGGATTGCATTTTGTCCGAGTGGATCGCTATGCGATAAAAATAAACTCCACTTGGTAATCCTGTCGCATCAAAATTAATTTCATAATTTCCGGCATTTCGATATTCATCAACAAGAGTAGCAACTCTATTACCAAGTATATCATAAATTTGAAGTTGCACTCGAGACCCTTCGACTCCGCTCAGGGTGACATTCGGGATTGTGTATTTAATAGTTGTTGAAGGATTAAACGGATTTGGATAATTCTGATATAGGTTAAATGAAACCGGAGCTTGCATTGTATATTCGTCTTCTACTGAAACAGGGCTGCCTGCATTTAACCATGCAGTATATATTAAACAAGTTAATTTGTGTGAAGCATCCTTAAATAATTTTGTTGTGAATCCTTTACTAAGTTCCCACATTTTTGAATAATATGCAGAACTGTTTGTATTGCCTGCAAATGCTTTTGCTACGCTATCAGCATGTAAAACAGAATCAACATAATTGTAATTATTGTAAAGTGTATTAAAAACGAAATTGGAGATATCATTTATATATATCAAACTATCACCGGAATAAATAATCTGTCCGTTATAAGTGTTAATCATATTTGATTCAAATCTGCTGTGCACGCCTGATTGTCCCGTGTACTGCCCGTTATAATTTCTTGTAATGTGAAGAGGCATATGCATATCTCCAACATAGTGGCCAAGATCGGCAGCAAACAGCATCGCTTTATGAAATTGGTTATTCTGAAATGCTGTTTCCAACGAATCGAATGTTGCAAGAATCGCCCAGGGCAGTATTCCCTGATCCAACACAAAAGAGTATCCGTGCTGCAATACTAAAGAGTCAAAATTTTGTGTGATATACCCGTTTGATACGAATTCGGGATAGTTATCAATATCGATGTAATGCTTAGGTGCTTCATCAGGGTCAGATGATTTGCGATAATCAGCATCAGAACCGTGAGCGGCAAGTGAATCAGACCAGCTTCCCCAGAAACTCATTGAAGGAGTAACAGAAAGAATAGTCCTAGTATTAATAATTCGATGTCCAACATTTCCCCAGCCTAAAAAAAGTGTTGAACAAATTGTAATTGCAGTGAGTATTAATTTAGATTTTATTTTCATACTGCAATTTACGATAAGATTCTAAAAGTCATTGAACGCTTTACGAAAAAATCTTAGCGGACTTTGTGGGAATAAAAGTTCACACAAAGATCGTGAAGAAAAGTAAACACAAAACACGCAGAGGATGAAAGATTTAATACATATCTATTTCTTAAACTTTATCCTTAACTTAAACCTAATCATTCGTACTCATCCCAGCTTTTCATTTTTAGGTCTGATGGCTTATAATTCTTAAGTGCTTTAACCAATCTTTCGGAAGCGAAGAGGTATTACAAGAAGTAAAAAAATATTACTTCATTATGATATTATATGTTCGATTACAATCCCAAAAATATTATTGCAACTCCGCAGCCAAATATTAAAAAGCCGGCAAGTGCGTGAGAGTATCGCTCAATGGATGGAAAGCTAATTGTTTTTAATCCATAAAGTGATAGAAGCACTATACCAAGCATAGTAGCAATTGTGGTTAATCCAAAAACTGTTGTAACTATTATCAACGAAAATGTACTCGCCGTTGCCGCAGGATACATTAATATCGGAATCAATGCTTCACATGGACCAAAAATAAAAATAATAAACAGCACCCAGGGTGTAAGTTTTTTATCTTTCGTATCTTGATGAACGTGCGAG
>Ga0172375_10002186_pt1 | contig 30773 bp, 31 predicted proteins | sample LakKiv1m_FD_114537 | JGI IMG/M metagenome (GOLD analysis project Ga0172375, IMG submission 114537) | Freshwater microbial communities from Kabuno Bay, South-Kivu, Congo - kab_092012_11.1m | ecosystem: Environmental > Aquatic > Freshwater > Lake | place: Democratic Republic of the Congo... | reverse complement strand
TGCTTTGAAAGAAAACCTTGAATATAATCCTGATGCAGAAAAAGCAGGCTCAGAAGTATTTTTTGGAGATAATGATCCTTTGTTTGAAGATGTTAAAAAAATTGTAGTAGAAACTAAAAAAGCTTCAGCTTCATTTTTACAAAGGCGCTTAAGAATTGGCTATTCAAGAGCAGCTCGTTTAATTGATATGCTCGAAGAGCAGGGAATTGTGGGGCCAGCTGATGGCGCCAAACCTCGTGAAGTATTTCCAGATAGAGCAAATACTTCTGGCAATTTTGCTCACAATTCAGATTCTCAAGAATCTGGATTAGATGAATCTGAGTCTACATCTGAAGAAGTAGAAGAAGTGGAAGAATCTGATGATGGCTGGAAAAAAGTTTAAATAAAATTTAAAAAATATATGGCGGAGAGTTTTATAATTCCATCAGAAAAAATAAAATGGCAAAAGAGCGAAAACAAGAAAATCATATTGCGTTGTTTCGGGGTAAAAAGATTCGTAGGATAATTCATAATAATGAATGGTGGTTTTCTGTTGTTGATGTTATATCTGGAATAACAGATAGTATTGATCCAAGAGATTATTGGTTTAAAATGAAAATCAGAGTAAAAATTGACGAAGGATTTGAACCGTCGACAATTTGTCGACAGTTGAAATTAATAGCTTCAGACGGAAAATTACGCGAAACTGATTGTGCTAATGCTGAAGGAATTTTCAGGATTGTTCAGTCTATTCCTTCGCCGAAAGCAGAGCCTTTTAAGAGGTGGCTCGCGAGGGTTGGTTATGAAAGAATAAAAGAAATTGAAGACCCTGAATTGGCCACAAAACGCACAAGAATGCTTTACAAGCTAAAAGGTTATTCTGATAGTTGGATTGAAAAAAGAATGCGTGGGATTGCAATTAGAGAAGAATTGACTGATGAGTGGCAGAATCGCGGAGCTGAAAATGAAAAAGATTATGAAATTCTTACAGTAGAAATTTCAGAAGCAACTTTTGGATTAAAGCCTAGTGATTATAAAAAATTAAAAGGTTTAGAGCGTGAAAATTTAAGAGACCATATGGATGATTTTGAATTGATTTTTACAATGCTTGGCGAAAGATCCACGACAGAGATTCATCGTAATGAGAATTCTAAAGGAATGCCAAAATTAAAATCAGATGCTATGCGTGGTGGAAAGGTAGCTAATGTTGCTAGAAAAGAGTTGGAAAAAGAAATAGGCAGACCGGTTGTTACGGGTAAAAATTTTCTTGGCCAAACCAAAAAGAAGCTTAAAAATAAATAATATTAAAAAATAAATTTATGGCAAAAAAGTATTTTAAAGTTTTAATAGTTTTATTGTTCGTGGCCGTTGTTGCGCCACAGATTGCTTTGGCTGTCTGGTGGAATCCATTTTCTTGGGGAATTTGGAATAAAATTTTTAATTTTCAACAAGATCAGCAACAAGAAAAACAACAAGATAAAGATAATCAAGAGGTTAAAGTAAAAACAGAATTTAAAAATAATTATTTTTTTAAGACATTGGCTTATAGAGACCCCAATAAACAATATGGCGATTTTTCTATTCAAATTTATAAAGATAATCAATTAATTAAAACTGTGGCTATTAAAGATACATTTCTTGAGCCATCTTTGTTTGTATTATCACCAAACCAAAAATATGTTGCATTCAAAACTGCAATCTACGGTGGAAGTTGTGTTTATAATGCAATGCCAATGATTATTGATTTAAATAGTTTTTTAATTATGAACTTAGACAATTCAGATATAAGTAAGAAAATAAATAGCGTATTAGGGATAGATTCTAGTAAGTCTATAAAATTTTCAGCAAATCAAGAAATAAAAGATATTAGATGGATCTCTGATAATGTAATAGAGGTTTCAATGAAATTTGGAGATAGCTCTTGTCCTATAACTTATTTAGGTAAAGATAGTAATTCTCCAAATTATTTTGAAACAAAAGTAAATTTTACAATACAGGGAACAGAACTTATAAAGCAAGATATAGATATTAGGTTAAAATGAAATGATAAATATTTATTATTAAACTTTAATTTATGAAAATATATCAAAGAATTTTTATTTCAGTTACTGTCTCGGTAGTGCTTGGGTTTTTTGGGGAATATTTTGGATAAGTTGTTATATGGGTGGTAGTTAAGGTAAAATTTGTTTTGTAGCTTATTTAGCTTATCCTTCTATTTTTCTTTCTAATATTATTTATATTTATCTTTTGCGCCCATTAGCAATAAATAGCCCATATTTTAATGTGCCGATTATATTTTTAGTAAATATGCTATTTGTATATTTATTAGTTTATGTTATAGAGAAAATTGTAAAGATATTTATAAAATAATTGATTAAAATAATTAGTAATTTCAGCTCAATATGTATTAACCTGAAAATAAATAAAAATACTATTAACTATAAAAATATGGCAAAAGAAAAAAAACAAAAAGAGGATACAAAAAAAGAAACTAAACAAGATAAAGCTTTAACTCATGCAATTGATGAAATAAAAGAAAGATTTGGAGAAGGGGCTATTATGACAATGCGTGAGGTGCAGGCTGTAAATGTAGATACTATTCCTACAGGATCTATTGCAATGGATTTGGCTTTGGGAGTTGGTGGAATGCCAAGAGGCAGAATTATAGAAATATATGGAGCTGAATCTTCTGGCAAAACTACATTATCTTTGCATGTAATTGCAGAAGCTCAAAAGAAAGGAGGAGTTTGTGCTTTTGTAGATGCAGAACATGCAATGGACCCAGATTATGCGCGCAGGATTGGGGTAAATGTAGATGATCTTTTGATCTCGCAACCAGATTCTGGAGAACAAGCTTTGCAGATTGTGGAAACTTTAGTTAAAACAGAAAATATAGATGTGATTGTAGTGGATTCTGTTGCTGCCTTAACTCCACAAAGAGAAATTGAAGGTGAAATTGGAGACCAACATATGGGGCTTCAGGCAAGATTAATGAGTCAAGCTTGTAGAAAACTTTCTGGAATAATGGCCAAAACCAATACAATGGTTATATTTTTAAACCAAACTAGAATGAAAGTTGGTATGGTGTTTGGTAACCCAGAAACTACTCCTGGAGGACTTGCCTTAAAATTTTATGCTTCTGTAAGAATTAATTTAACTAGAACAGCACAAATAAAAAGTGGAGATGAAATTATTGGAAACAGAGTAAAAGCAAAAATTGTTAAAAATAAAGTAGCAGCTCCTTTCAGAACAGCAGAATTTGATATTTATTATAATGAAGGTATTTCAAAATCAGGTGACGCATTAAGAGCAGGTCTTTTGTCTGGTTTAGTAAAACAGTCGGGGAGTTTCTTTACTTTCAAAGGAGAAAAAATTGGTCAAGGTACAGAGTCAGCCAAGATATGGTTCAAAGAGCATCCAGGCGCTATGGATGAAATAAAAGAAGAAGCTTTAAAGTCAGGTAAAGCCCCAACTGAATCTGGCGAAAAAGACTAAAAGACAATTTAAATCTAAGCAAAAAAACTTTTTACGAAAGTTTTTTTGCTTGCATAATACAATTAAATTTATTTGTCGCACTTGTAATCGCGATCGCGTTGACAAGGTAGATAGAATTTTTGTAAAATTAAATAAATAAAAAGTAGTTAAAACTAAAACATGAAAATATGAAAACGAGATACGGTAAAACAACAAAAGATATTTTAATAACACTAGCATTTGCTGGGATTATTACTGTTGCAGTCACAACTTCGCCCTTTCTTTTATATAATTTGGCCAGGTGGTTTGTTGAAAATAAAAAATGGGACAAAAAGTACAAGAGAGGGGATTTGTATAAAATTTCACGATCTTTGGCTGGTTTGAGTAAAAATAAAATTATAATCTTAAGGGAGCAAAAAGGAAAGTTTCAAGTTCAGATAACGGAAAAAGGCAGAAAGATAATTCGCGATATAGAATTTGAAAATATGAAAATTGCAAAGCCCGCTAGGTGGGACGGCAAGTGGAGGGTGGTTATTTTTGATATACCGGAGGGGGTAAAAAAATATGCCCGTGATGCGTTGCGTCAAAAACTACAGAGAACAGGATTTTTATTGTTACAAAAAAGCGTTTGGATTTTTCCGTATCCGTGCGAAAAGGAAATACAACTTATTTGTGAAGTTTTTGAAGTTAGCCAATATGTGAATATTATAACAGCAGAAAAAATATATAACGACGATTGCGCAAAAAAGTATTTTAGTTTATAACAATAATTGGGAAATAATTCGTGGCATTTGAACAAGCGGTCGCGATGACAAGTGCTATAGGTTTTTTAGGATTTTATATTTACTTTTTGTTTATCTACAGATTCGCGTAGATTTATATTGACTTTTGGGTGCTGGGGGGGGGTATTATGAGATAATGTAAAGGTCGGAATAAAAATTTAAAGATAAAAATATTTAAAAATATAAAAATGATTAAAGAGTCAGGCGATCTGAATAGACCCGAAACAAGAGTTGAGAATTTAGACGAATACGAAAAAGAAAAAATTGAATTGGTTTTAAAAGACGCGCAACATCTTGTTGAAGTTATAAGAAATTATCTTGAGATGATAAAATATTGTGACGAAAACGGTATAAAAATTCAGGCTCGGACAAACTTAGAAAAATTAAGATACGAGGGGCAACCAGCGGGCCCGGAAAGTGATTTGGGTAAAATCGCAAGAAAATTCGAAAATGGACAATATGAAATCGCAAGAAATTTAACAAAGGAACAGGGCGATTGGATTTATGAAAATAGAATCAAGCCAAGAGAAGAGAGGGAAAAAGTATAAAACAAAAAACAGTCCGCAGATAAAAGCGGGCTGTTTTTTTACATAAAACTTTATTTTACGGTATAAGGGAGTAGGCCCATTTGGCGAGAGCGCTTAATAGCTGTAGCCATTTTCTTTTGATGAGCCATACAAAGGCCGGTTTTTTTTCTTGGTTTTATTTTATAAAAACCAGAAACATATCCAAGTAAAAGTTCTGTATTTTTAAAATCTATTGAATCTATATTTTTTTGACAAAAGTAACACATGTTAGTTAATTTTCAATTTTCAATTTTCAATAAATGTTTCAATGAAACATTGAGTAATTCAATGTAAATTGTAAATTGTGAATTTATTAAAAGGGAATATCTTTTACATCTATTTCATCTGTAGATGATGCGTCTTCTTGATTTGGTAAATTATAATTTTCTTCGATTATTGGGATTTCTGGTTCTTTAGCTGGTTGTTGATTGCTAGGTTGATTAAATGATTTTGGCGTATAGTTTGAATTTGTGTTTCCAGCACCAGATCCTCTTGGGCCAAGCTGTAAAACTTCTGCTATAATTTCTGTTTTCCAGTGTTTTTGACCTTGTTGATCTTGCCAATTTCTAGTTTTGATTCTGCCTTCTACAAATGCTAAAGATCCTTTTGTTAGAAATCTTGAGGCCACATCAGCTAATTTGCCAAAAGCTACAATATTATGAAATTCAGCCTCTTCTTTTTTTTGGCCAGATGCATCTGTGAAATATCTATTGGTTGCAATTGAAAATGAAACAACTGGTTGGCCTGATGGTAAAGATCTTGATTCTGGATCTCTTGTTAAATTACCCAATACAAATGCTTTATTAAAATTCATTTAATTACTATCAATTACTAATTTTTTACGAATATACTAATTATAAATTGGTATATTGGTATTATTAGTAATTTAGTAGTTTATTCTGATAATATTTCATCTAATTCTTTATCAATATCTTCAATATCTGCTTTTTCTTTCTTTTTGCTTGCTTTTTTAGTTGTTTTCTTTTCTTCTATTGGTTTTGCAGTTGTTTCAATTTTTTCAGTTTCTTTGGCTCCTTCAGTTTCTTTAACTTCTTCTTTTATTTCTTTTGTTTCCTTAATAACAACTTCTACAGGCTTTTTAATTCTTTGCCTTCTTTCTTTGTATTTTCTTTCTGGGTTTTTTACTAAGAACATATATCTTAATAAGTCTGTGCTATCTTTTAAATATTTTTCTATTGATTCTATAACTTCTGGTTCTGCTTGGAATTCTATAACAGAAAAATATCCTGAGTTTGATTTCTTAATACGATAAGCTAAAGTTTTTGCAACAGGCTTATCTGATTTTAATATTACACCTTCTTTTTCTTGTATTTTACTTTCAAGTTCCTTAAGCTTGTTTTCTGCTTCTTCTATTGATATATTAGGAGAAGCAATATACGTAAGTTCGTATACTTTCATATTTTTTTAGCAAAATCTGGCTTAATTTTAGGCATAAGTCGAAAATTATAGCTCTGGATATGCAAACAAATTGCATAGATGTTGCTTTTTAATTGCTTTTACTATACCAAATACTTGATAAAAAATCAAGTTTATTGGTATAATAATGTATTAAATTAAATTTTATAATTATGAATCAAACAATTTTTAAATCATATGATATACGAGGTATTTTCCCTGAAGAACTTGATGAAAAATCAGCATTTAAAATAGGTCAAGCTTTTGTAAAATATACAAGCGCTAAAAAGATTGTAATTGGCAGAGATATGCGTTTATCTTCACCGCAATTAAAAGAATCTTTGGTGAGCGGAATTTTATCTCAAGGGGCTGATGTTGTAGACGCAGGTCAAGTTATGAGTGAAGTTTTATATTTTGCAGTAGGATCCTCTGATGCAGATGCTGGAATTATGATCACGGCCAGTCACAATCCCAAAGAATACAATGGTATGAAAATGATTAAGAAAGATAATGGCTTATTGCAAATTGTGCGTGGCAAGGACATGTTAGAAATGGTACAAGTGGGGAATTTTGAAAATTCAGAAAAAAAAGGCGCTTTACAAGAACTTGATTTTTGGCCAGATTATATAAAACATTGTTTGAGTTTGGTTGATTTGGAAGTAATAAAAAGTAAAAATTTTAAAATAGTTGTAGATTCTGGTAATGGTATGTCGGGTAAATTATTTGGTCTTGTAAAAAATCAATTGCCTTTAGAGATTATAAATATAAATTCTGAGCTTGATGGTAATTTCCCAGCTCACCCTTCTAATTTTTTGGAAGCTGGAGCTATAGATCAGGTAGCTGAAGCAATAAAAAAGCAAAATGCAAATTTTGGTTTTGTTTTTGATGGTGATGCAGATAGAATAAGATTGTTAGATGAAAATGGCGTTTTAATTGATGGTGATATTTCTTTGCTTTTTATGGCAAAATATTTTTTGCAAAAAAATCCCAGCACAACCATTGCTTACACTGCAACTTGTTCTAGAGCAGTAGCTGAAAAAATAAAAAAGTGGGGTGGTGAATCTGTAAAAACTCCAGTTGGTTTTGTAAATGTGAGAGATGCAATGATAAAATATAATGGATTATTTTCAGGGGAACATCCATCTAGTCACTATTCATTTAAAGATAATTATTATTGTGATTCTGGTTTTTTGGCATTTTTGTATTTAAATTTAATAATTGCAGAATCTGATAAAAAAGTTTCAGAACTTGTAAAAGAAGTTTATAATTATTATAGAATTTCAGAAACTAATTTTAAGGTAGCTGACAAGCAAGATATTTTAGAAAAAATAAAACAAAAATACGCTGATACAGAACAAGATTTTATGGACGGAATTTCGGTTTATTATAAAGACTGGTGGTTTAATGTAAGGGCTTCCAATACAGAGCCTTTGTTAAGGCTTAATATAGAAGCCAATACTCCAGAGATCTTAGAGCAAAAGAAAAAAGAACTTACCGATTTGATAAGCTCTAATTCCTAATCTTTATTTTTATATTAAGCCCATTTTTTCTCGTACTTCTTGCATAGTAGATTGGGCTATAGAATTGGCGCGAAGAGCGCCTTTTTCTAATATTTCTTTTACATAAGAATCTCTAGTTTCAAATTCTTTTTGTTTTCTGCGAAATGGTTCTAAATAATCTACAACTACTTTTGCTAAAGATTTTTTAAAATCTCCATATCCTTTATCTTTAAATTCTTTTTCTATATCTGGAATATTTTTATTTGTAAGTAAGCTATAAATAGTAAGTAAATTAGAAATACCAGGTTTTTTGGTAATATTGTAGTGTACTTCTTTTCCAGAATCAGTTTCTGCAGACATTATTTTCTTGGTAATAATTTCTGGCTCATCAAAAAGTGAAATAAAACTTTTAGGTTCATCTGATTTGGACATTTTTTTCTTAGGATCTGTAAGGCTCATAATTTTAGATCCATATTCTGGCATAATAGATTCTGGTTCTGGGAAAAATTCTTCTTTTAAGCAAAATTTTTGATTAAATTTTCTAGCTAATGTACGTGTTAGTTCTACGTGTTGTTCTTGATCTTTGCCTGTGGGAACTGCTTGAGCTTTGTAAAGTAAAATATCTGAAGCCATCAAAACTGGATATGTAAGCAAGCCTGCATTAATATTTTCTTTATATTTTTTAGATTTATCTTTATATTGAGTCATTCTTTCAAGCTCTCCAATAGGGCATATGGTATTAAGTAACCAAGCTAATTCTGTGTGTTCTTTAATATCTGATTGCTTAAAAATTATTGCTTTATCTGGATCTAATCCAGCTGCTAAATAAGCTACAACCTTTTCATATATTTTTTTTTGCATTTCAGGTGGATTGTAGGGGACTGTGAGAGCATGTAAATCTGCAATAAAAAACACACATTCATTTTTCTCTTGCAAATTTATCCATTGTTTAATTGCTCCTAAATAATTACCCAAATGAATTGATCCTGTTGGCTGTATGCCAGAAACTATTCTCATAAGTTTGCTTGTCCTGCGTAGCTTTAGCGAAGCAGGAAAATTTAATTCTTTTTATTCTTAATCTTACCATTAAGCTAAAGTAGGGTAAACTCTTGACAATATCGTATTATATGATATAATTAAATTATATAGGTAGATGTTCTGCTTGTATCCGTTTGTGAGTAACAAATGGGAAAATGAGTTCTTTCTAAAGGGGAAAGCCATGAGTAATGGCGATGCAGTGCTGGCTCGGTTGTTCAAGTTGTGGGCTATGGTTTGCAAGCTTGTTATGGATGGCAAGCGAAGCGCGGATCAGGTCTGTGACGCTCTGCAGGCAATTGTTGACGAGCAACAATTCGAAGCCAAAGTTAAGGAGTGGGTCGTTTTTTACGAGAGGTTTTTTGGGCTTGAATTAGATGTTTCCAAGCTCAAGATTCCCGAACAGCAACAAGGCTTTGATCGGCTGATCATTGTGGCCCAAGGAATGACGCCACAGCGATTGTTTGAGAAGTGCAAGGAGTTGTTCCCTTCATGGAAGTCTACGGAACACAACTTGGACGATATCGTCACATCGGTGCGGACCGCAAAAGATGGCACTTATGCCATTTGGGTTCGTGATCGTGTGGAAGCAGATGAAGAGAATAAAAATTTGTCTGCGAACGATCTTTCCGTTAAAGGCGGGACCGAAGAAACCCTTGAAGAACGGATTCTTCACGAGCTAAAGTATTTCCGAGAAACCGGAAAACACTTGGATGTCCAAAATTGGACGCTGTGCACGGGCTCGCGCTATTCTGTTGGCGATGTCCCGTGCGCTTACTGGGGCGGTGGCGGGTTCGGGGTTAGTTGGGATCACCCTGACGGCCACTGCGGCCGCTTGCGTGCCCGCTCCGCAGTTCCCCAGTAGAGTCGTTCGCTTTTTCCCTCGTCGTTGTTGTCGCTTCTTGCTCTAATTCGCAAGAAGCGACTTTTTTGTTATAATAAATTTGGTTAATACAGCCGGCCCACTTTTGGCGAGGTGTCGGTTTGCCAATAAAATGGGGAACTGCTTGCCTGATTTTATCGAGTTTTGACTCGGAATACTACTCCGCAAGGATGGAGCGTAAACGCAGAAAATTTTGAAAAAGATTTTCGGTGAAACGGATGAAATTTAGGCAAAATAACGGGCTCACGCTATTCTGATGGCAATGTCCCGTGCGCTAACTGGAACAATGACAAGTTCAAGGTTAATTGGAATCACCCTGACAACCACAACAGCAACTTGCGTGCCCGCTCCGAAGTTCCTATAAACCAAAAGGAGTTTTTAAAACTCCTTTTGTGCTAATGAATTTACCCAATTGTTAATATCTTTAGATATTTCTACCAAATAATTTTCTAGTTCAATATATTTTTTATCTCCAATAATTTGCAGTTCCCAAGAAATCCTTATTAATAATTTTAATGTTTCAACTTTTGTGTGAGCTAATTTTAAGGGTTTTAATTTATAAATTTTATTTTCAAAGCGAGCTTCAGTCAATATTTCAATAATGGCTAAACAAGAATTTTCAATTTTCATAAAAATACCAAATCTGTCTTTTTTTAAAATTTTAAACGAAGTAAAATAAATCTTTTTGTAAAAATCACAAAATTTATGCAAAACAGGAATATTAAAATTTTCAAAGGTCTGGGGGGGGGGTATTAGTTGCCATAATATTTTTGAAAAAATTATTTCTCTTGCAAATTTATTCTCTGCATGGCGAGAATTTAAAAAAGGAAAAATTAAGAAGTCGGATGTGTTGCAATTTGAATTAAATTTAGAAGATAATATTTTTTCGCTTTATAATGAATTAAAGAACAAAACATATTGTCATTCAAATTATACATCATTTTGCATTAAAGACCCAAAATTAAGAAAAATTCATAAGGCAATAGTAAAAGATAGAGTTTTACATCACGCAATTTTTAGAATTTTATACCCAATTTTCGATAGGCATTTTATATTTGACTCTTGTTCCTGTAGAGATGATAAAGGAACATACAAAGCAATTAACCAATTAAATAGATTTGCAAAAAAAGTAAGTAAAAATAATACAAGAAGTTGTTATATTTTAAAATGTGATGTTAAGAAGTATTTTGACTCTATAAACCAAGAAATTTTATTAAGATTGATAAAACAAAAAGTTACAGACGAGAATGTAATTTGGCTTATTGAAAAAAATGTAAAAAGTTTTCCAGCAGGATTACCTTTGGGAAATATAACCAGTCAACTTTTTGCTAATATTTACTTAAATGGGTTAGATCAGTTTGTAAAACATACATTAAAGCAAAAATACTATATTCGTTATTGTGATGATTTTGTGATTTTATCTGACAATGCAGATATTTTAAAAAATTTGATTTTTACAATTAGCAATTTTCTCGAAAATAATTTGAAATTATCCTTGCATAAAGGTAAGATAACAATAGGAAGGTATAGACAAGGGATTGATTTTTTGGGATATAAAAGTTTTCCAAAATATAAAATTTTAAGAACTAAAACTAAAAAAAGAATTTTAGATAAAGCAAAAGAAAATAACAAAATAGAATCATTAATTTCTTATTTGGGGATTTTAAAACATTGTAAATCAAGAAAAATTAAGAAGAAATTACTTAAAAATTATTTTTCTATTGATAAAATTTACAAAATTTGACAAGGGGGTTGGGCGGAGTATAATAAAGTTATAAAATATAGTTAACAAAATAAAAATATGGTGACAAAAAAATCAAACGGTGCAAAAATTACAATAGATAAATTGGCAGTAATTATTAATAAGGGTTTTAATGCACAAGCAAAGCATTTTGAAAAAATGTTTGATGTGAAGTTCGAAGAAAAATTAGATGAAAAACTTGGTGGGGTTAATTTAAAGTTAAATAGGATAGAAAAAGATTTAATATCAATTAAAACTCAACTTACTGATGTGGTACACGAGCCAAAATTTGAAAAGCTTGAAACAAGAGTAGATTATTTGGAAAATATTATGGCCGTTAAAAAAGATTAGTTTGTAGGCTTGGTGAGACTTGTAAAAAAAATAGACATCGGGTGTCTATTTTTTTTATGACTGGATTCCCGCTTTCGCGGGAATGAAGTAAAGTAATTTTAAACTTCGATGACTACGGGCAAGATCATTGGTCTGCGCTCTGTTTTGGCAAATAAGAAGTCACCGATTTTGTTGCGAATTTCATCTTTGATATAAGTTGCGTTTATTGGTTCTGCAACAAATGATTGTGTATTCATATTATTTAAATCACCATTTATTGGCAAAAACCCATCATTTTTTTTACCATTACCTTGAGCAATTTTGCTTGATTTTTCTACAATTTCTATAACTTTATTTCTTGTTTGAGCAAGTAATTCTTTGTTTTCTCTCAAGTATACAAACCCACGAGATATTATATCTGGGCTTCCTTTTACTTTACCTGTTTGAGTATCTATAACAGCTACAATCACAAACATTCCATCTTCAGATAATGCTTGCCTATCACGTAAAACAACTTCGCCTACATCTCCTACGCCTAATCCGTCTACAAAAACATAGTTTGCTGGAACCTTGTCTTTCAAAATCTCCGCATTTATTTGTCCTGACCCATTATGCGATCGTGAGAATTTTATAACAGAACCATTATCTGGTACAAAAACTTTATCTTTTCTAAAATTCATTCCGTAAGCAATTTTAGCAGCTTCTTTTAAGAAAAAGTGGTTTCCATAAATTGGTACAAAATAATCAGGTTTGATTTCTTGTAACATATATTTAATGCCGTCGATATTGCTATGACCTGAAATATGAACATCAATAATATCTGAATGATAAACATTATCAGATAATCTGTAAAGATTATCTTTTACTCTTTGCACTGTTCTTTCATTGCCTGGAATAACAGAAGAAGAAAATATAACAGTATCTTCTTTTTTGATTTTAATAAATTTGTGGTTACCTGCTACAATTCTAGATAATGCTGCTTTTTCTTCACCTTGGGCTCCTGTGCAAATAATTATAACTTTATTATCTGGGTAATCATGTACTTTGTCTACAGGTATAATAACGCCTTTGGGAATTTTTACATAGCCTAATTTTTGAGCTAGCTCCATATTTAATTTCATTGAAAAACCATCAAGAGCAACTTTTCTATTAGTTTTATTTGCAAATTCCATAATTTGTTTTATTCTTTCAATTTGTGAAGAAAAAGTTGCTACAATTGTCCTACCTGGAGCTTTCGAAATCAGCATATATAAATTATTTAACATTTCTTCTTCTGTTACAGGCTCTTCGGAAACTAAAGCTCCCAAAGATTCTAGCATTAAAATAGTTGGTCTTTTTACTTTTGATAAATGGGAATAGTCAATAAATTTTTTACTTTCTTTATTTTTTTCAACCGTCCAATCTCCTGGATGTAAAATTGTGGCAACTGGAGTTTCTAAAATCACACCTACTGCGTCCATAACTGAGTGGTCAATTTGGAAAAATGAAAGAGTAAAATTTCCTAAAGCTATTTTTTGATCTAAGCTTTGTACATAAAGAGTTTTTAGTTTTTTGGAAGAATTTTTATCAAAATCTTCAACTCTATGTTTTACCATTTCAAGAGTTAGAGGGCGACCGATAATTTGAGGGTTGTTTAATTTTTTAAGTAATATGGGGCTAGCTCCAATATGATCTAAATGCCCGTGTGAAAATATTACTCCTCTAATATTTTTTTCTTTACCTTTTAAGTATTCAGTATTTGGAATTACAAAGTCCACTCCAGGCATATCTTCTTCTGGAAATTGTAGTCCCATATCTAAAATTACTATATCTTGTCCAAATTCAAAAACAGTCATATTGCGACCCACTTCTTCACATCCGCCTAAGGGAATTATTTTAAGCGTAGCATCGCCAACAAAATTAGCTGGCTGAGTTTTTACCGCAGGTTTTTTGTAAAACTTTTTTACTTGATTTGTGTTTTGTATTTTTTGTTCCATATTTTTTAATTTATTATTTTTATATTCTCTTATTCGCGCGAATAAGAGAATGCTATTCTACATTTTCGTAGAATATATTTAATTGTTAATTTTATTTTGAGGGGATTATTTGGGATACATTTACCAAAATTGCGCCCTTGGCTGGCAAGCCGGAATTTTCTCGAAGTTGCTTCACAAAAGTTTTCCATTTACCTTTAGTAAAATATTCAGCTGTCCCAATTATTTTTGCACCTTGCAAATCTTTATTCCAAACTGCCAAACAAACATTATTATTTTGTTTTATATCTTCTATTGTTCGGTTCATATAATTGTCGGTAATTATGATTTCATTTTCAGAAACAACTTTAGCAAAAGCAGTTCCAATAATATTTGGTTTATTGTTTTGGGTGATTGTTGTCAAAGCAACCGGATTTTCTTCTATTAAATTTTTATAATTATTGAGATTCACAAAATTTTATTTATTACCCTCCTTGATTTTTCTCAAGATTTCTTCTCTATTTATTTCCTCTTCTATTTTGTCTTTTAATCTTATTTCGCGGTCGCCACTTTTAATTTTGTATTCAGGTTTATCTGGATTTTCCAAACAATCTATTAATATTTTTACGTGTTCTTTTTTGATATTCCTGTAATCGTTCATTATCTTTTCCAAATCTTCTTTGGTTAAATCTTTAGATAAAATGTCCATTCTGATTGTATGTCTTTCTATGCTAGTAAGTTTCTGTAAATATTTATTTTTACTTGGATTGTTTTTTAAATATTCGAATAATGCTAAAAAAATATTTGTTCTATCGGCTCTGAATATATTTATAAATAAATCTTTTTCTTCTTCTAAAACATCGCTTCTAAATTCAATTTTTACCCCTCTAGCCCCTAAAATATTTTCAGGATTCATTTTTTTATCGTTAACTCCCATTTTTTCGTAAATTATTTTATCAATTGCGTCTTGTATGTATCCAGGACTGACATCAATTATATCTCTACCACTATCTGATAATAATTTTTTTAATTTTTCTTTTTTGTCTTCTTCGCTAATATTCTCAGTCAATATTTGATATACAAACCTACTAGACCTTCCGTTACCATCAATGTATGGGTGAATTGCCCCTATGCATGATGAAATTAAAACTGCAATATCTTTTAAATCTTTTTTTTCACTATTCATCCTTTTTGTAGCTAATAAAACTTCAGTGAGCAATTCTGGTTTGTCTTCTATAAATGGCGATAGAAAACCTTCGAATGGTATTCCAACTAATTTTCCGTCTAATGTCCAATTTTCCTTATCCTTGTCTCTTAAAATTCCATTGAGTCCAGTTAATAATTCAATAAAGTCATCAACAGTTAAGCTATCTATAAATTCTCTTTTATGTTCTTCTGTATCAAAAATTTCTTCAAATTTTTTATTTTTAAATGATTCTATATTTTTTGCAAAATCTAAAAACCTTAAAAGAGTATCGGCTCTTTTATCTCGATTATCGTCATCTGAATTAATTTGACCTTCAGGGCTTTTCATTTTTTTACTAATTTATTTGTGCCGAGAGCGGGACTCGAACCCGCAAGCCTTGCGGCGCTGGCTCCTGAAGTCAGTGTGTTTCCCAATTTCACCACCTCGGCAATTTTTTATAAAAACGATTCGACGATTTTTCTTTTGCGTAATAAACAGGGAATATTGTTATTTGGGTAGATTTTTTTCAACAATTTTAGGGAATCTTTTTTTGCGTAAACTAATTCATATTCTTTATGTTTGGCTTGAATGTAGCCGTTTACGTTTTCTAATTTATTTATTTTTGCTTTTAACCATTCTAAATGTTTTATACTGGCACAATAAAATCTTAAATACAATCTTTCACTTTTCGGAAACGCACTATCCATGTATCTTGATATATTCCCATCACCATCCAAATGGCCGCGTAAAAAATGAAAAAAATATTTGTCTGGTATTTTTAGTGGTCCAATTATTTTTGATTTGTTCGGCATTAAGCCGATTTTTAAAAGCCATTGGTATAAAATAACATTTCCGAATTGCACCACATAAGAACTGTATTCTTTGGTATAAGCGCTATATTTTTTAGAAATTTTGTTGTTAATATTTAGGCATTTCTTAAAAGTTTCTATCAATTGCAAATCGTTTGATACAAGGCACATATGTCTTTTATCGGATGATAAATTTCCGTCAGTTGTTATAAGTCCCACGGCATAAGCAATATCTGAACTCCAATTTATCGGTTTGCCTTTTGGTCTCATGAATTATTTAGCCATTTGTTTTTTGAAATCTTCTACTAGTTTTACTGGGCTTGGGTCTATTTTTTGAGATAAAGCCAAATAATAAGAAACCCAATCACCTAAAAGTAAAGTAGAAAATATTTTAAACATCATAGAGCCCTTTTTAATATCTATAAATTCAACTTTTACTTTTTGTTTTTTGATAATATTTGCAGTTAGTTTCATCCTTTTTTTAATTCTTTCATTATCATTTTCATCTTGCAAAATAAGCACTGCGAAATTTTTAGCTCCAAGTTTTTTAATTCCTGTAAACCCTACCATTTCATTATGATTTAATTCTGGAAAATAATTAAAGAAAGAGGGAATCTTAGAGTTTTCATTAAATTTTATTTTCCAAATTCTAGATATAACTTTAAATTGATTTGAGCTATAAATAACTGGTATTTTATTTGCTATTTTTTTAGATAATTTTTTACCTTGTTTTTCAAGTTCTAAATTAATATCTCTTAAATCAGAAGCCAAGTCCATTATTTCAAAAGAAATATCTTTAATAATTCCGCAGTTAATTAAAACTTTTGTTAAAGCAGAAAATAAATATCCTGTAGCAGATCTTGGCTGAATGCCTAATGGAATTTTAACAAAAGGAATATTATTAGCTAAAGACATTTCTTCAAATTTGCCACCAGTTGCAATTGAAATAACTTTAAAATTTTTGTTTATAGCTTCTTGTAAGCTAGACAATCCTTCTTCTGTATTACCAGAATAAGAAATGCAAATAATTAAGCTATCAGCGCTGGCAAGCTCTGGGAGATTATAATCTCTATGTATAAAAATAGGTATAGTTGTTTTAATTATTGAGGTAAGTATATTATATGGTAAAGCAGATCCTCCAATTGCACAAATAATTACGTTTTTAAAATCACCAGAAACTTTTATATTTTCAGCTAATTCTAGCCCAGTTTTTAATTGATTGGGGCTATCAATTATTACTTGTTTCATATTAGAATTGTCTATGTTTTTCATATTTTCTTGCCCGCCTAAATGCTTCAGCTTTTGGCTGGGTTATTTAATTATTTGAAAACTCTTTTGGTTTTTATATACCAATTTGTAATATTTGCAAATCTTTTTGCAGGATCTATTATTTTGCTAGACTCTATTCCAATTATATTTTCTGATGCCCAATATATATAATCTCTACTATAAAGAAATATAGCAGGTATATCTTGTATAATTTTTTCTTGAATTTTCTCTAAAGTTTTTTGTTTTTTTTCATAATCTGTAGTTTCTCTTGCTTCTTTAATAAGAGTATCTACATCTTTGTTTTGATATGATGAAAAATTAAGCCCTGGATCATTTATTTGTGAGGAGTGCCAAAATGGATAAAGATCTATTTGATATCCTGTAGCTTGTCCATATAAAAGAACATCATAATTTCTGTCTTTAATGATTGTTTTTAATTCAGATAATTCTAATACATTTAATATTACTTCAAAACCTATTTTTTGCCATTGTTGTTTTAAAATATCAGCTGTTTTAATTAATTGTGGTTGATTAATTGTAGCTAATGTTATTTTAAGTGGTTGCAATGTTTCTGGGTTAGATATGCAAAGTTCATTTAATTTAGTTCTAGTAGCTTTGCCAACTTCACCAGTAGGTTTTTCTTGTGGTAAATATTTTTCTTGAAATTTTGTAACAGCATTTTCTGTAGGCACTCCATATGTTCCATTGGTTTCAGTTTTTAATTCTTCGGAAAAACCAAGTTTCGCTAAACATTTTTGAAGTTCTACAGCTTCTGTACCTTTGGATTTGGAATTTAAATAATTTTTAAATTGAAAAGCAGGTGTTTTTTTAATTTCTTTTGCTCTAAATTCATTGTTTGTTTCTTTAAAACCTGATTTATCAAGAAGTTTTTTAGCTTCATCTAAATTAAATTCGTATTTTTTTGTAGGCTCTAAAAATCCAAAAAAATTAGGCATTATTGGAGAATCTACTTGCAAAGTATTGGTTTTGGTTTCTTGTGATATTGAGCTTGTTATTTCTTTTTTATTAGTAGCTAAAGCTAAAGCTTGTCTTAAATTTAAATCATTTAATATATTTTGTTTTTGTGTGTTCAAAAATACTGCAAAATATCTTGGCAAAGAAAATGAATAATAATTATATTTTTCTGATTGCGACCAAGATGTAGAAATTTCATTTTCAGCTAAAGCTTGATTGTTATCTAGAAAAGCTAAAGAAAAACTATTTATTAAATTTTGTTTTGCAGATTTTATCAAAGATTCTTTATTTTCAAAAAAATAAAAAGAAAATTCAGATATATATGCTATTTGATTATAATATTTATGATTAGATAATAAATTTATTTTTTCAATTGTGCCTGTATCTAATTGCTCAATACTACTAAATTTATATGGCCCAGATCCAATTGGTTTTAAATTATATGCAGAAAGAGTAAAATTTTCTGGTAAAATATTAGCCCAAATATGCTCTGGAATTATCTTGACTGTGCAATTTTCCAAGAAAGAATTATATGGATTTTTTAATTTAAAAGTTATAGATTTTTCAGAATTTTTTTGTACATCAATATCTATCCAATTTACACGCAATGGGCTTTTATAATCTGAGTTTTGTATTGTTTTGATAGTAAAAATAATATCATCTGCTGTAAGTTTTTGGCCATCATGCCAAAATATATTATCTTTTAAAATAAAATCATAAGTTTTACCATCTTCTGATATTTGATAAGTTTTTGCTAAATCTGTAATGATTTTGCCTGATTTGTCGTAAGTCATTAATCCTGAAAAAACAAGATTATTTATTGCTCTATCTACATCATTTACTTCGCCATAAATAGGATTTAAAAATCTTGGTTGACCTACAACACCTTCTGTTATTTTGCCTCCAATTGCTGGAATCTTAATAGTATTTTGATAATAAAAATTAAATACAATAAATACAGATGAAATTATTGCAAATAAAAAAAGAACTAAAAGCGTTATTTTTTCAGCTTTATTGAGAACTTTTCCTATTTGTTTCCATTGAGAAATTTTGGGAAATTTTTTCATTAATTAGAAAAATAATCCTACTGCTCCTAATATTAAGAAAGCAGTTCCAATTATAATTGTTGCGTAGTAAAGTTTTTTTTCAAAACCTCTTTTAGAAGAATAAAATTCTCCTGCTCCTCCAAAAGCAGAGCCTAGAGCTGTTCCTCTTTGTTGAACTGCAATTAATACTATAAGTATTATTGATACAGCTATTTGTGTGTAGAATAAAATTTGATTCATTTTTTTAATTTAATTTTGTTTTATAAAAAATTTTTGAAAGATAATATTAATTGCCCAAATAATTAAACTTGTTTCTAATAATGGAAGCCATAATGGAATTGCAATTTCTAAAAACATTATATCTACAAACCAGATAATTGCCATATTTATTACTACGCTAAATATGCCCAAAGTAATTATTTTTAAAGGTAAAGTTATTATATCTAATATTGGTTTTACAAAATAATTAAGTAGGCCAAGTATAATTCCCAATAATAACAACATTTGCCATTGGCTAGTAATAGCAAATCCAAAAAAATTAGAATTACTAAGAATTGCAAATTCAACATCTGGTATAAATCTTATTGCAAGCCATAATCCCGCAAACCCAGCTATAATGTTAAGTAGTAACTTTTTCATTAGATTTAATTATATTAGCAAATAATTTAAAAAATTACCAGTTTTTTACATAAAAATGTTTTTATTTCTAAGTTTTTTGTGATAAGTGATAGCGAATCTGTGAGCTTCATTGTCTAGATTTTTTATTAAATTATAAATTTCTTGAGGTAGATTTTTGAGCGGAATTGGATCTTGTTGATCTTCAATAAAAAGTCTCGCTTCGCTTTGCGGGCGAAGCGGGTCTTTCCTGCCCTTAGCAATAGAAATAATCATAGGAACAATTCTATGGAATTGTTCTGATGTTTGGTTTTTGACTTTTATACCAGCATTTAATTGAGCTTTTCCACCATCAATTATAATTATTTCAGGATATTGCCAATCTTTATGTTTTAGCCTTCTGCTTATAACTTCTTTAATCATTGCAATATCATTGGGTTTATTTTCCATTTTAATGCGAAATTTTTTATATTCTGATTTTTGCGCTAAGCCTTGATTAAAAACCACCATAGAAGCTGTGGCAAATTTACCTTGAATATTAGACACATCATAACATTCTATTCTTTTAATTGGTTTATTATAATTTAAAATATTTTGTAATTTTTTTTCTATATTTTCCCAATCATTAGATTTAGCTGAGGTCTGACTCCAGCTTTTTTTTGAAAGCTTAGATGTATTATGAGCTTCTGAATGTGACATTATTTTTTCTAATGCAAAAATTTGATCTCTTAATTTAATAGCTTCTTTGAAATCTTGATTGCTAGAAGCTAGTTTCATTTCTTTTTTTAATGAATTTAAAACTTTTGACGATTTGCCCTCTAAAACTAAAATAAGTTTTTTAATATTTTTTTTGTATTCCAATAAATTGGGATTTGGGCCTGGGCATAAATCTAAATGACAATAAGTGCATTTTAGTTTTGAGTGCTTGCTTGCTGTATAATATGGAAATACTTTTCTTAAAAATCTTATAGTTTTTTTTAAGGCATTACCATCTACAAAAGGACCAATATATTTAGGTTGTAGCTTGTAGGAAGTAGGTTGTAGATTTTGCTTTGGTTGGTGGGTGATGAAAATATAAGGGATTTTATCTTTGTTACGGGCTATGGCGATAAAAAAATAGTTTTTGTCATCACGCCAAACTTGGTTGAACTTTGGTTGATTTTTTTTAATTAAATTAGCTTCTAAGATTAAAGCTTGTATCTCGCTTCCTGTTTCAATAAAGCCAATGTTTTCAATTTGATTTATGTATATACTGTCTTTGTAAGTAGGGGAGGAAAAGTGATTTTTAACTCTATTTTTTATATTTACAGCTTTGCCAATATAAATTGGGGTGAGGTCGGAGCTCACCCTAATTTTTGTATAAAATGCATAAACGCCTGCTGTTGTTGGCAGGTTGTCTATGTTTTTTATGCTTATAATTTTAAATTTCTCCATAATTTAATTTAACCTCAAATCGTTTGATTTGCAAGAGAAATTAGTTTAGAATTGAGTAATATGATAAGCTTTGTTTTTGGCTTGGTACTACTTATAATTCCTTTTTTGGCTGTAGCTTTATTTAAAGACAAGAAACCCTTCGACGAGCTCAGGGTAGGTTGGTTTGTTTTTGTTTTATTTTTTAGTATTGTGTTTCATGTTGCCTTGGCAATTATTACTCAAATGTTGGGTATTTTTTATTATGGTGTAATAATCGGATTTACTTTTATTGCAGATTTAATTTTATTATTTTTTGTTTTTCGTTTTTTGTCATTCCCGCGAAAGCGGGAATCTAGAGAACGTGAACTTAACTCTGGATCCCCGATCAAGTCGGGGATGACACTAAAGAAAATCGATTGGGCTTTGATGTTTGTGGTTGTTGTTGGGTTTTTGACTTTGTATCAAGTTCATTATAATTATACAGGTAAAATAAATATCGCTACAGATAAACATGTTATGTACCACCAAGCTTCTAATATGCAATATGTTTATCCATATTTTTCAGATGAATGGTACTCCGTAGCATTAATTAAAAATTCAATTGAAAATCATACCTTGCCTATAACAAACCCTTTTGATAATAGTTTTTTCTTAAATTTGGAATTATTTTTCCATTCATTTTTAGCAGAAATTATTTTGATTTTAAATTTAGATCCATTAACACAATATGCATTTTTAAGTATATTTTTTAATTTGTTAATTTTGGTTTTAGCTTATATATTTTTAAGAATTAATAATTTACCTTGTAATATTTCTGCAATTTCTGCTTTGTGTTTATTGTATATTACTTATGGAGCAAATATGCCTGGATTATGGAATTTAATTCCTTTTAATATGGGGATTATTTTTTGTTTGATTATGTTTGTTTTTATTTCTTTAAAAGATTTTAAAATGACTTTTTTTGCTTCTATTTTAGGGTCTTTGTTTTATCCACCATTATTTGTATTTTACTTATTGGGGTTAGTTTTTATGTTTTTTGAAAAATATAAAAATAACAAAGATTTTTTACTTAAAGTATTAGGCTATTTATTTATTTTATTTGTTTTTTTGCCAGTTATTTATTTGATTTTAATGATTTCGCCACTATCAAATGCAACAAATTATATTTTTTCAAGATTGTTTTTTATTTCATTTACTGCTCCATATATACCAAATTTTGCAATTTATAATATGATGTTATGGCCTATAATTTTACTTGCAATTATAGGATTACTTTTTGTATTTAAGGGCAAAAAATGGTTATTTTTTCAATTTATATTAGGAAGTATAATGTGGATTATTTATTCTTTCACAATAAACAGGTTTATGATAGAATATGAAAGAATTGTTATTTTAACATCTATAATTATTACAATAATTTCTGGTTTTGGGTTAAATGAAATTGTAAATAAATTTAAATATTTAAAGTATATCAATATAGTAGTTTTATTATTATTTTTATTGTTTGTTCCGCTTTATACTCAAAGAGAATCTTGGAAAAATCTTACTTTACTTGAATCTCAAAGTGGTTTTAAAGGAACTCCCAAAGCCCCGGCAAATAATTATTTAACAGAAGATGATTTAAGGATTTTTGAAAATATAAAAAATGTAAAATTTTTAAGTATTCCATGGAAGGGTACTGTAATAGGAACTGCTACTAATAATTATGCAGTAGTAACAAAAGAGGGTACTATTTCTATGGGTAAAGAAAATATTGTTAATAATTTTTTAAATGCTGATTGTGCTAACAAAGAATATATTGCTTTAAGTTTGAAAGTAGATTATGTTTATTTATATGACTTTGTTTGTCCTAGTTTTGAAAAGCAAGATAAAAGTAAAGAAGGCCTAATTTTGTATAAATTTAAAAAATGGAAGAATTAAAAAAATATTATAAAAAAATTAAAAGAATTTTGGAGCTTAGTTTTTCTTTAGCTAAAGCTAACTTTAAATTAAGAAATGAGAGTAGTTATCTTGGTATTTTTTGGTATTTACTTGAGCCTTTATGTTTTTTTGCAATTATTTTGCTTATTGGGGGAGCAATAAATCAAAACCCAATTCAATATTATCCGCTTTATCTTTTTTTAGGATTAATAATGTTTAATTTTTTTATCAATTCCACTTTGAATATTACCAATATAATAATGTCTAATTCTGGAATTATTAAGTCAATGAAAATTAATTATGAGGCTTTAGTGGTTTCAGGTGTTTTGCAGTTTGTATACTCGCATATTATAGAAATGCTCATTTTTTTGGTACTTATGGTTTTTTTCAAAGGAAGTTTTTTGAGTTTAATTTTCTACATTCCAATTTTTTTAGTTTTTCTTTTGTTTGTTTTGGGTGTAGGTTTTATGCTTTCTTCGATAGGAGCATATGTTAGTGATTTGTATAATTTGTGGAATGTATTTACAAGATTATTGTGGTTTCTAACTCCTATTTTTTATGTTATGCCGCCAAGCATTATTTTTCAGAAAATAAGTTATTTTAATCCAATGTTCCATTTAATTAATATTGCTCGTAGTATTATAATATATGACAAAATGCCTAGCTTTTATACTTTATTCTTGATGATGTTTGTTAGTATTGCTTCATTTATGATTGGATTGTTAATTTTTAAAAAATATAAGCAGAAATTTGCTGAAATTGTATAATATGGAAGAAAAAATTATTGAAGTTTCAAATTTATCAAAGAAATTTAACATTGGTTTTAAACAAAACGAAGGGGCTTTGTCAAAACTTATTTTTTTCTTGGCTGGAAGGGGTGTAAAAAAAGAGCTTGAAGTTTTAAAAGATATTTCTTTTTATGCATATAAAGGTGAAATTATTGGGCTTATTGGTAAAAATGGCTCTGGTAAAAGCACTTTACTTAGAATTTTAACTGGAATTTATAATCCAGATAAAGGACAGGTTAAGACCTCGGGAAAAGTTTTTTATATTTCTGGGCTTAGTAATGGATTAAAGCCAAGACTTACAATGCATGATAATATTTATTTGATGTCTTCAATGATGGGTTTAAATAACAAAGAAATCAAAGAAATATTTTCTAAAATTGTAGAATTTTCTGGACTCAAAGATTTTCTTTATACAAAGGTTTATCAATTTTCTTCTGGCATGGTGGCGAGATTAAGTTTTTCTGTAACTATTTTTTGTTTGGAATATTCAAATCCAGATGTAATTATTTTAGATGAAGTTTTTGGATCTAGTGCAGATGCAGAATTTGAAGAAAAAGCTGAGAAAAAGATGTCTTGTCTTGTTAAAAAAGGCTCTACAGTTATTTTAGCTTCTCATAATTTAAAAATAGTTAAAGAACATTGCAATAAGGTTATTTTACTAGATAATGGTAGAATAATTAATATTGGTAATTCAAAAGAAATTGTTGATGAATATTTATTAATGTAATTTTTAAAATATGAAAATTGATTTAGAGAAAAAAGTTAAAATATTAGCAGTTTTTATTCTTTTATTATTTTTGATAGATTTTATTTATTTTAATATTTTTTTATCAATAGATATTTTAGTAATTTTTTCTAGTATTTTTTTCATAATTATTTTTGAAGTGTATATAAGAGTGCAGCATAATATTGATGATAAGTTTAATAATATTTCCAATAAATTTAATGTTATAGATGATAAATTCTTAAGCTTAGAAGAAAAATTTGAAAAAGCAAATATCACAAATCAGCAAAATCTTAAGCAGGAAACAAATAAATTACTTGATATAAATTCTTATATTGATAAATCAAAAGTTGAAATAATGGATAAGATTTTTTTAACAAGAAAAGAGCTTGAGGCTATGATTCTTAATTTTAAATATGATTTTAATAAAGTAGAATATAGTACCAATCATCTAGTAAAAAGCTTGCTTAAAATATATGTAAAAGAAGGGCAAAAAGAATCTTTGCTTAAAATTGCCCCAGATGTTTTTAAATATAAAAGTGTCTTATATATTGGCGCTAGCATTGAAAGGTCTTTATTTTTAGAAGAATTTATAAAAGCAAATTATCAGATAACTATTTTGGAAATATTTGAAAAAAATGTAGATTTTTATAAAAACCAGAAAAATATTAAAGAAGTGTTGCAGGGAGATGTTATAAATTATGATTTTAAAGAAAAATTTGATGTAGTTTTTTGGTGGCATGGGCCAGAACATATTGATGCAAATTGTTTGTCAGAAACTGTAAAAAAATTAGAGAGTATTGCAAATAATATTGTTGTTATGGGTTGCCCTTATGGAAGACATGAACACGGAGAAATTTATGGGAATATTTATGAAAAACATTTAAGTTCTTACAATGAAGGTTATTTTGAGGACTTGGGATATACAGTAGATTATTTTGGTAGAAGAGATATTGTTTGCTCAAATATATGTGCAGCAAAATACATTAAAAATAATATTTATGACAGTAGTGCCTCCTAATATACCTTCTTTTCCTTGCGAGCTCCCTGGATCTTTCTGGGCAATTACAAGTTTTTTTAATCCTGCAAAATATAAAAATAAAATAGAAAATTATAAAATATTTAGAGAGCAAAGTAAAAAGCAAGGACTAAATTTAATTACAATAGAGCTTGCTTTTGAAAATGAGGAATTTGAGCTTACAAATAATGATGCAGATATTTTAATACAAGTAAGATCTAATAGCGTTTTGTGGCAAAAAGAAAGATTATTGAATATTGCTTTAGATTATTTGCCAGAAGATTGTGACAAAGTTGCCTGGGTTGATTGTGATGTGATTTTTAGAAATAATAATTGGATAAAAGAAGCAAGTGATTTGCTAGAAAAATATAATGTTTTACAATTGTTTTCATTTAGCATAAGACTTGGCGAAGGTGTTGAATATTCTGATGATATTAGATTTGATAAATATGATTTTGGATATGGTAATGGAAAAATATTGCAAGGATTTAATTATAATTATGCTTTTTGGGGCAAAGATTTTATATATTCAAAATTAAATCCTAGAGGCACCCCCGGGTTTGCTTGGGCTATTAGAAAAGATATTATTTTAAAATGTAAATTTTTTGATAAAGGAATTTTAGGTTCTGGAGATGATATTATGGCAGGTGCTTTTTTTGGACAAGAATTTTTTGTTGATAAAGAGAAATTTTCTCGAGAGTTAGTGAATTGTTATGATAAATGGTTTTTTGAACTTAATGGTATTGTAAAAGGCAGTTCTTTTTATATTGATAATGTGATTTTGCATCTATATCATGGAGATACAAGTAATAGGGGATATTTAAATAGATATGATCTTATAAAAGATTATAATTTTGATCCAAACAAAGATTTAAAATTAAATCAATATAAATGTTTTGAATGGGCTTCTAGCAAAAAAGAACTACAAGAAAAAGTAAAACAATATTTTTTTGCAAGAAAAGAAGATAAATCTTTAATATGAAAACAGCAATAATAACATCTATAGATGATAATGTAACAAGTAATTTTGAAAATGATTTTTTAGATACATTGATAAATGATGCAAAATACAATGGGCAAATATTTTTAATTTACTATGGAGAAAGTAAGAAATTTGCTAATCATATAAGTAAAAAATATAATGTAAAGATTTTTTTTGCTAAGAAAAATTTTATGGTTTCAAATCAAAGAAACATAAATTTACCATTTTTTATAAATAAACTCCCCAAAAACATTACAAATATTATGTTAATAGATAGTGGGGATATATGGTTTCAAAATCCCATAGATGAAGTTTTTGAATTAACAAAAAATTCTTATGGTTATGTTAAGCAAGATACTTATTCTGATAAGGGTTTTAATTTATGGTGTATTAGTCAAATAAATAATGAAAGTATTAGAAAAAAAGTTTTTCAATCAACCCTAAATAAAAAATTAATAAATGGGGGAATGATAGTTGGCAATAGGCAGAAAGTATTAAAAATCATAAAAAAAGTTGCAAAACTTATAAAAAAAGTTAATCAAGATTTTTTTGCCCTTGATCAAGCTTTGTTAAATTATGTAATTAGGATTTGTAAAAATGGAGTTTCTTTACCTCAAAAATACAATTATGCTTTATTAGAAAAAAATAATAAATTTGAAATAAAAAATAACAAATTTTATGATGAAAATAATAATTTAATATCAATAGTTCATAATTTGGGAAATACAGAAAGGCTTTTTCCTAATGGTAGAAAAAATTTACTTACCATTAAAAAAGATCTTAAAACATTGCCAGGAACTTTTTGGGGTATAGTTACATACTTTAATCCTGTAGGATACACCAATAAAAAACCAAATTATGATATTTTTGCAAAATCTTTAAAAAAGCAGGGATTGAACTTGATTGCTGTAGAGCTTGGTTTTGAGGGTAAAAAGTTTGAATTATCAAATAATGATGCAGATATTTTAATACAATTAAAAACAGATCAGCAATTTTGGCACAAAGAGAGACTTTTAAATATTGGCATAGATAATCTTCCTAAAGATTGTGATAAATTTGTTTGGCTCGATTGTGATGTAATTTTTACAAATAAAAACTGGGTAAAAGAATCTGCTTTGTTATTAGAACAATATCCAGCTATACAGCCATTTGCAGAAGTAATTAGGCTTAAAAAAGGTCAAAAAATTATAAGTGATTTAACAAAAATTAAAAAATGCGAAAATGGTTGCGATGTTGAAGGGTGCAGAAATTATAGTATGGCTTGTAGAGTAAGTGATTTAGGACTTAGTGTATTAAGAAAAACTGTAAATTATCATGGATATCCTGGTTTTGCTTGGGCTTTTAGGAAAGAAATATTTGAAAACAAAGGATTGTTGGATAATAGTATTTTTCCTGGTTTAGATTTGATAATGGCTCATTTATTTTATAAAAATGAATTTAATGATCAGTGTCAAAATTTTCTTAATGAAAATATGGAAAAAAGTTCTAAGAAATGGTCAAAAGATATTTTTCCTAAAATAAAAGGAAAAGTAGGTTATACAAATGGCACAATATTGCATTTGTGGCATGGGAATACTGAAGATAGAAATTACGGACAAATAATAGAAATAATAAAAAATTCTAATTTTAATCCAGAAAAAGATTTAGAAATTTCAAAGCAAGGTTATTATAAATTAAAAGGAGATTTAGAAAAAGAATTTGAAAATTATTTTGTTGTAAGAGCTGAGCAAGGTATAAATTTTAATAAACATGTTGTAAGTATTATAAATAATAAAATTCTGCAAATTAAAAAAAACACTCCTTATGAAATTGATAGAATGCTTGGAATTTGCGGAATATTTATAAAAAAGATTTCTCCTAAATCTTATATAGCTTTAAAGTTTATTGAAAAGAAATTAAGAAGCTTGCTTTATTGATTGTAAATTTGTTTTTTAATTTTTTCAATAAAAATATCAATATCAAAATTATAAGCTTGGTTTTGGCAATTTACTCTATATTTTTCTGGCTCTTTTTTTAGTTGCTCTGATAGTTTTAAAATAGCTTCTGATAATTTAATTTCATCAATATCATCTATTAAAATTCCTGTTTTTTTGTTTATAATTGTTTCTTTGTATCCACCTTCATTTGGGGCAATTACAGGCTTTCCAGAAGCCATAGCTTCTACTACAGTCATTCCAAAATCTTCATCTTGTGCAGTTGTAATAAAACCTTTACAATAAGAATACAAATCTATAAGTTCTTTATCAGAAACCCAACTTCTAATTTCTACATTTTTTGGTGCTATTTTTTTACAAAAATTTGCATATTCTTGAAAGTGCTCCGAAGCTTCATAAGACCCAACAATAATTAATTTTTCTTCAGGTAGATTTTTAAATGCATTAATTTGCATTTCTACTCTTTTGTGGTTAATTAATCTATTTACAGATAACCAATAATTTTTAGATTTATTGCATTTATATTTTTGGGTTTCTATTGGGGGATAAATGACAACTGCTTCTTTATTTAAATATTTTTTAATTCTATTTTGAACATTTTGCGAGTTGCAAATTATTTTTTGCACATTGCGCACATCATATTTATTTATAATTCTTCTTATAAGAACCCATAAATCAAAAACATATTTTGAGAAAATGCCAAGTTTTGTATTTACAATATTATTTCTTGTATATTTATATAAATCCCAAATTTCTCTTGTGGGGGAGTGAGCATACCAAATATTGGGCTTGTTGTTTTTGGCCCCAGACATTGCCCAATCACCAGCTATAATATAAAAGTCATATTTGTTTTTTAGATTTAAGAATCTAAATTTCCAATAAGCAAATTCTTGTTTAAATGGTGCATTGTTTGGTATTTTACCAATAGAAAAGACATTGCCTGTAGCAAAACCAAGTTTTTCTATTTTTTCTTTAGAGATATTAGTTGTATAAATATCAGCATTTAATTTTTTTGCTAAAATTAAAGTAACAATTTCTGCTCCCCCAATGTTATCTAAGTAATTATGGAAAATTGCAATTTTCATTTTTTAATATATAAATCTTTCTTTAATTATTAAAAAAATATGCCTTAAGCCATCTAAAATTGGATTTAATTTTGACTGGCCAATTCTTCTTTTATAATTTGTGGGAAGTTCTTTTATTTTTAAATTATTTTTAACTGCTTTTATAATCATTTCAGAAGCAAACTCCATGCCTTTGCATTTTAGATTTAGCTTCTCAAAACAATGCCTTTTAATAGCGCGAATTCCACATTGACTGTCATTAATTTTTGAATTAAATAAAAATTTTATTGCTAGAGTTAAAATTGGATTTCCAACAAATTGTCTTTCTTTTGACATAGAAAAAGATTCCATTTTACCAGTAAATCTATTTCCAATTACAAAATCAAAGTTATTTTTTAATTCATTTATAAATATTGGAATTTGAGTAAAATCATAAGTGCCATCAGCATCAGCCATAAAAATATATTTACCTTTTGCGTGTTTTATACCTTCTAAATATGCAGTGCCATAGCCTTTTTTATTATGTTTAACTAAAATTACTTTAAATTCTTTGGCAATTTCTGGGCTTTTATCTGTGGAAGAATCAGAAACAATTATTTCTGCAGATAAATTATTATTTTTTATAATTTCTTTTAAATTTTGCAAACAAAAAGGCAAAGCACCTTGCTCATTTCTGCATGGTAAAATAATGCTAATTTCTGGGCTCATAATTAAAGATTAACTCTTTAAATTTTTTTTTGCAAATTTTGCAATAAAGTTATCCACAGTTTTATTTTTTTTAACCCTGTTGACTATGATTTTTTTATGGTAAAATAAATAAAAAAATGGCTAAAATTTTATCGGCCATACAAATTTGTTTACAGTTTTGTTTTAAGAACGCTTTGCGCGCGATTTTGGCAACCTTGATTTTAAGTGGAATATTTTGCTCTACAATTTATGTATTTGCAGTTCCACCAGCAACAAAATATGATATTGGAGATACTTCAGATCCTAGTTGCGCTTATGGTAGTGAAAATTGTGATGTAGTAGCCCCAGCTGCTTATAGTTTTTCCACCAACAACTTCTCAGGCACAGGCACAATCTCAGCAGGAGCAATCACAGGTACAAGCTTTACAATAGGATCAAATACAATCTCTGATTTTGCAATCTTAAAAGCTTTATCAAGTCTTTCAAACTCATCTGGAGTTTTAACAAATGATGGCTCTGGAGTTTTAAGCTGGTCAGATGTAGGAAGTAGCTCAATGGTTTATCCAGGAGCTGGCATTGCAGTTTCCACAGGATCTGCATGGGGTACAAGCATCACAAACAACTCAGCAAATTGGAACACAGCATATGGTTGGGGCAACCACGCAGGTCTTTATTCTCTTACTTCT
>Ga0172375_10002185_pt1 | contig 30779 bp, 32 predicted proteins | sample LakKiv1m_FD_114537 | JGI IMG/M metagenome (GOLD analysis project Ga0172375, IMG submission 114537) | Freshwater microbial communities from Kabuno Bay, South-Kivu, Congo - kab_092012_11.1m | ecosystem: Environmental > Aquatic > Freshwater > Lake | place: Democratic Republic of the Congo... | reverse complement strand
TCTTTTACCGGGCGACAACAAAACTTGCGAAATCACTAACGATGATGATTTGGCTTCCATCACTCTTATCAAAGACGTAGTCAATGACGATAACGGAAACGCCAAACCGGATGATTTCAAGCTGACAATCGGCGGAACAGGCGTGTCTTCGGGGCAGAAATACACTGTGAAATCCAACATTCCTTATGCTCTCAATGAAACAGTGATTTCCGGATACAAATTCGTGGATATCACTGGAGACGCGAAATGTCCGAAAGTATTAAATGGAACAGTTACTCTTGATGAGGGAGAAAACATCACTTGCACAATCAAAAATGACGATGTTGCCCCAACTATCACCCTTATCAAGGAAGTGGATAACGGCAACGGCGGAACAGCCGAGCCGAATGACTTTGGACTCACTATTGGCGGAGCGGCAACAGCCTCCGGACAAGTCTATACCGTCAAAGCCAATACATCTTATGCTCTCGATGAAAAAGGACTCACCGGATACACATTTGTTTCCATGACCGGAGATTCGAAATGTCCGACATCTCTTGGCGGATCAGTCACACTCAATGAAGGGGAAAATATCACCTGCACGATCAAAAATGATGATGTCCAGCCGAAGTTGACGGTGACAAAAGTGGTTGTGAATGACGGTTACGGCACATTGCAAACCAAAGATTTTCCTCTATTTGTTGATGCAACATCGGTTGTCAGCAGTGTCCAGAACGTTTTCAATGTTGGGAGTTATGTTATTTCTGAGACAAATCAACCTGGGTATGTGGCTAAAATCACTGGGGACTGCGATGAAAAAGGAAATGTCACTTTAAACCCGGGAGATGCGAAATCGTGCACAATCACCAACGACGACGAATTTGGAAAAATAATTGTGGAAAAGCAAACAGTTCCAGATAAAGACAGCGCCAGTTTTTCATTCAAAGGAGATGTATTCGGATCTGTGTCCGACAATGGGAAATTAAGTGCTATCGTCGTTCCGGGAAAATATTCTTCAACAGAAATGACTCTCGAGGGATGGGCGCTAACAGGCATAAAATGCGATGACGATGGTGACAGTTCCGGTGATTTAGCGACAGGCACAGCTAGCTTCAACATTCAATCGAGCGAAACCGTCACCTGCACCTTTACCAACAACAAGCCGGGAGCCAAGATTGATATCGATCCGCTTTCAGCTTCCAATGAGATTGGTGACGACCACGTCATTACCGCTACGGTCCAGGTTCACAACGGAGACGGAATTTATAATAAAGCGCCGGATGGAACTTCGGTGAAATTCTCTCTTGTCAATAATACGGCTGGAGCTATCTTCGTCGGCGGAGTAGATACCTGTACGACCACTGCCGGCCAATGTCCAGTGACTATCAACGCGACCCAAACCGGTAGTGTTGGTATTCATGCAATTTCCGACCCGGTTGAACTTGGCGTACCGATTCATGTCGAGACTAATAGCGGGGGAGATAGTAGCACCGACGCAAACAAGATTTATGTCAATGCCAAGATCTCAATCAATCCGGGATCTGACACGAATGCTGTTGATGACAAACATGAATTTACGGTGAAAGTGGAACAGGATGACGGTGGTGGATCTGGAATGCAACCGGTTGCTGGCGCTGTGGTTAGCGCAACGGTAAATCCTTCTCCTGACAGCGGATTTGATTTCTCGGATTGCGCTGACGGAACGGATGCGAATGGAGAATGCAAAGTATACATTAATTCCAGTGTGGCTGGAATCTTCAAGGTATCAGCAAATGCCACTATATCAGTAAAAGGCATTGAATTTAAGTTGGAGACCAATGGTGACGGGGATAGCAGCGAACCAGCGGAAAAAACCTATGTTGATGCCAAAATACAGCTCACTCCATTAACTGCGACCAATAAAGTGAATGAGCCGCATGTGATTACGGCGACAGTCACAGAAGATCCTGGTACAGGCCCGGTTCCTGCGGCCGGCGAGCAGGTAACTTTCAGTTTCTCCGCAAATACTCCAGTTCCTCCGGCAATATTTGTCGGCGGAGTGAATACCTGCACAACTGATGCAAGCGGAGTGTGTACAGTGACTATTAATTCCAGCGCTCCGGGAAATGTTTCCGTTCATGCGACAGTGGATGTTGGTGTTGGCGGATTGACTTTGACTCGCGCTTCTGACAGTACGCATGGATCAAGCGGAGATGCTAACAAGACCTACGAAGCGGGAAATATAATTATCAAGAAAGTGACTGCTGGAGGGGATGACAGTTTCGAATTCGATCCGAGTTGGAGCGATACAAACTTCAACTTGAGCAACGGTGGATCGAATGACAGCGGCTTTCTTCCTCCGGGAACGTATTCCATAGACGAAGTGAATGTCCCGGATGGTTGGGAAAATACAAAAGCAGTATGTGATGATGAAAGCCCTATCGATTCGATAGATCTTGCAGCCGGCGAAACAATCACCTGCACGTTCACGAACACGAAGAAAGGGTCCATCACGATTGTGAAAGATTCAATTCCTGACAATTCGCAGGAGTTTGAATTCTACGCGCCGGATGGCTATCCGAAATTCACTCTTGTTGATAGCGGCGGTGTTGCTCCAAATCCCAGCAATTATCCCAATTCCAAAACTTTCTCGGATCTTCTTCCGAAAAAATATTCGATAACCGAAGACTTGATATGGGCTAACTGGGATCTGACCGGCCTTTCCTGCACGGGCGGAAGCGATGTGACTACTGATAAGGGCAATAAGACCCTAACTGTCAACCTTCAGGCGGGGGAAAATGTAACCTGTACGTTTGAAAACACCCAGCGAGGGAAGATCATCGTCGAAAAACAGACTGACCCTGACGGAGCTTCAGGAAGTTTCACCTTCAAAGGCGATGCCGCAGGAACGATTTCAGATGGCGGACAGATTGTGGCCGGACCTTTTGTTCCCGGACCTTATACAGCTACCGAAAACGACCCGACTCCTGGCTTTGATCTGACAAATATTTCGTGCGATGACGGAAGATCGGCGAATCCCAGCACATTTGACCTGGCAACCCGCACCGCGAAATTCAATGTCGATCCGGGTGAAACTGTGAAATGCACATTCACCAACACCCAAAGAGGGAAGATCAAGATTGTGAAGAATACTATCGGTGCCGAAGGGACATTCAATTTCGATTCAACGGGTGGCGGGGGGTTGCCGCCGGAATTCTATATTGATTCATCTGCCCACACTGGCTCAAGAGAATATACCAACATTGTTCCGGGAACCTTCAGTGTTGAAGAGGAAAGCCAAACGGGTTGGGATTTGACCAATGCTGTTTGTACCGGTGCCGGAAATACTCCATCCGCTTTCACTGTTCTGCCGGGCGGAGAAGTCACTTGCACCTTCACTAATACGAAACGCGGTTCCGTTTCCGGGCAAAAATATGATGATCTCAACGGCGATGGCGCAAAAGTAACTGGTGAAGCAGGACTTTCGGGCTGGACAATTGAATTATATAACGAGACCGGAAATGGCCTAATTGCGAGTACAACTACGGATGCTAGCGGCAATTACAGCTTCTTGAATGTTGCACCGGCCAATTACCAGGTCTGCGAAACCAATCAACCGGGATGGAACAATACCGATCCGGGAGCGGGGACAGCTTCAACTGCTTGTAAATCGATAACCGTTTCGGCTGGACAGGATACGGCGGCTGATTTCGGCAATTTCCAAAATGTTTCCGTCGAAGCCTGCAAATTGGCTGATGCCGATGCGAGCCTTGTCACGACCGCCGATCAGACTTCATTCTACGGCTGGACGGTCAATCTCCTTGTTGACGGCGCTGTATCCGATACTCAAACAACGGGCGAGGATGGATGTTATGAATGGACTGATCTCGGACCGGGACACAACTACGGCGTTTCCGAAGAAACAAGGACTCCTGAATGGATGAACCTGACGCCGACGACGAATGACTTTGGCGCGGCGGCGAGCGGCGGGGATTACAGTTTTACTTTCATCAACACTCAGCTTGGAAACGTCATCGTCACCAAATTCAACGATGTAGAAAATGACGGCATATATAATGGAGACGAAGCCGTTCTATCGGAATGGGAAATAAACCTCGTTCCGGGAGCGACAAATCCTCAAAAAACAGATCAAAACGGACAAACGACTTTCGAGAATATCGTCCCGGGAGGCTATATTCTCTCTGAAAACATCCAACCGGGATGGGAGCAGACGATCATAGGCTGTGCGATTGAACAGGTTGAAGATGGAGAGTTCAAAGAAGTCGGCCCGACGGATGTAACGCCTAAGCCAAAAAATGATACCAATGCGCTTCAAATTGAGGTTGCGCCCGGCGAGAAAAAGTCTTGCTATATCGGTAATCATTTTGCAAATCCGGAGCTCCAGATCCAAAAAACCAACAATAAATTCCCGATTGATCAGTCGCCGGGAAGCGATGTCGTCTATACCCTCACTATCACCGCGCTTCTCAACGATGTGAACGGCGTGATTGTCACCGATCTTCCACCGGCCGGATTCACCTATCGACCGGGAAGCTGGACCGCATCTTCAACCGTCCGGGGCGACATCAAAAACGGACCGACCACCGAACCGACCTATCATTCGCCGGGAGACTGGAACCTGGGAGATATGAAAAAAGACGAGGTTGTGACCCTCACCTATGTCGCTGACATCAGCTCCAATCAGGAATCGGGAAGCTATCCTGATCTGGCCTGGACGCAAGGGAAATCACTCAAAGGAGACGATGTTTTGGGAACGGGAGTTGATTCCCACTTTGTCCAGGATTCTTTTGTCGGAACGGAAGTGGCGGTTGTCCGGCCCGGAATCGTCGAGGGCGCCGCGGTGAAGATCAAAACCGACACCGATACAGAGAAAAAAGACAAGAAAATCGTCCGAAAGAATGTTGTCCTTCCGGCAACCGGTTTCAGCCCATGGTGGATCGTCCTGGCACTTCTCATCCTTTTGGCCGGCGCCGGTTCCATATATACAGCGATGAGAAAGAAAGGAGAAGAAAATCCGGAAAACGCGAATCAGCCGGAAGAGACAGGCGATTCCGACGAAGCGGGCAGTCCCGATGAAACAGGCGCGCCCAGCGCAACGGAAAATACCGAAGATACCAGTAACACGAACAATATGGACACAATGGCAAAACTTTTGGTCGCGGGGCTGATCGGACTTTCAATGCTCTTTGGAGCGAACGCTTCGCAGGCCGCCACGACTTTGGCCGCCAAGATGGAAACGCCGAAATCCCCCTACCAAACGACCGATTTCAATCTCGGATTTGTGGCTCTCGACATCAACGGCGATCCGGTGACCGTCCAGTGTTTTCTGGGGGCGTCCGCCACTCCATTCCAGACCGTGAATCTAGCGGGGGGCGGAACATCCGGAAACTGCAACGTGAATTCGAGCGTTATTCCGGGAGCGGGAGCATACCAGTTCCACATCACCGCCTCAGCAGGAAGCGAAACGGTCACATCGCCGGAAGTTTCCCTCGAAGTCATCGCCGGCGGTCCGGGAACGCCGACAAACTACAAAAAGACGAAGGTTTCCAATTGCGAAAACAATATCAAAGCGACCACCGCCAATGACGGAAAGACCGTCCGGGTGGAAATATACCGCTCGACCGAACGGACCTACACGGCTGATGCGAGCACACTGGTCAAAGGCATCGATATCGGGCCGAACGAGCAGGTGAACTACACCGACACCGAACCGAATTGCGGCAAGACATATTATTATTCCGTCCGGGCCTTCGATGCCCTCGGGAACGGATCGGGCATCGTCGCTGATGAAAGGACGGTTGTGAGAACGACTGGAGGCGGCACAACCACCGTGACGACAACCACCACTGCTGCCGGAGGAGCCATTCCGACAGACGGAGGAGCTGTGGCTGGAACAGCGACAGGCGGAACAGGAACAACGGCCGGTGGCGCGACCGAAGGCGGGGAAGTGGCTGGCGAGCAGACTCCGAGTGAAGAAGGCGCCCAGGGCACGCAGGAAGGCCAGGTTCTCGGCGAAGAGACGGGCGCGGAAATTCCGCAGAGCTTCATCCAGAAGCACAAAGTATTGTCGGCTATCATCGCTCTCATCATTCTTGCGATAATCTACTATGCCTTCATCAAAAAGAAAAAAACAAACCTCCCGGGCCCGCCGCAAACCCCATCCGGCCAAACGCCCCCAATGGTCTAAACCCAATAACTTCATGGTCACGGGCATCGCGCTGGTCGCATTGTCTGTGATCATTCTTCTTTCTCTTTTTTATCCCATTCTTCGGGCCGAGTTTTCGTACCTGTTTTCAAAGCATAAGAATGTGAAAGTGGTCGGGAAAAGCGAGGCCACGGTTCCGGTCGGCGGAAATTCCCAATTTGAAATAATGAAACCGGTGGATGAAAATTTCGGCATCGTCATCCCAAAGATCAACGCCAACGCCAAAGTTCTTCCCAACGTCGACGCGGAAAATTCGGCCATATACCAAAAAGCGCTCACCCAGGGCGTTGCCCACGCCAAAGGGACAAAACTTCCCGGAGAGGAGGGGAATGTTTTCATTTTCGCCCATTCGGGACAGGATTTTCTTCAGGCGAACAGATATAACGCCGTTTTCTATCTCCTTTCAAAGCTCGAAACGGGAGATGAGATCTTCATTTTCTATCAGAACAAAAAATTCCGCTATCTTGTGACCGATAAGAAAACAGCATCTCCCGATGAGGCGCAGTATATGGGCGATACTCCCGGCAAAAAAACCCTGACACTGATGACTTGCTGGCCGGGCGGGACGACCTGGAAAAGGCTGATTGTTGAGGCTGAACAAAAATAGGCTTATAAATCAGTCTTTGATTGGTGTGGGGGTAAAAAAGAGACTAGCCCTTCAATCTGAAGGGTTTTTTGATGGGAAAAAACTTGACAAAAAATATCTTTTTCATTAGAATGTAGGGTTCCTAAAAAATGGAATAAAGGAGGGTTTCCTATATGATACCGGCGCGTAAGCTAAGATTGGCGAATGAACCCAGTCCTTTTGGAAGCATTATCGGTTCGTCCGAGGAGATCCAAAGGGCGATCACCGAAGCCTGGAAATTTGCCAGATCCGACTATTCCGTGATCATTCTGGGAGAAACCGGAACCGGAAAGGAATTGTTCGCCCGGGCCATACATGATGCCAGTTCGCGGGCGGGCGGACCATTCATCGTCGTGAATTGCGCGGCCATCCCGGACAACCTCTTTGAAGCGGAACTCTTCGGCCATGAAAAAGGATCATTTACCGGGGCCGAAAAGTCAGTAGCCGGAAAAGCCGAATTGGCGGATGGCGGGACCCTTTTTCTGGATGAAATCGCGGAACTGCCGCTCTGTATCCAGCCAAAGCTCCTCCGCTTCCTTGAAGACCATATTCTGGAGCGGATCGGTGAACGCAACGCGAGCAAGAGAAAATTGGACATCCGGGTGATTTTGGCCACAAACTGTGACCTGAAAAAAGCGATATCCAACGGCCAGCTCCGCTTTGACCTGTTCCATCGCCTCGGATTGGAAATCTCGCTCCCGTCCCTTCGTGATCGCGGTCATGACGCGCTTGAATTGGCGCACCATTTCCTAAAACAGATCAATCTCGAGCTCGGATCGCGCGCGCGTTTTGACAGGAGCGCCATGGAAGCGATTCCGATGCACTCCTGGCCGGGGAATGTTCGCGAACTCATCAAGCGCCTGCGCAAAGGAGCATTGATCGCCGAAGGCGGGAGAATCACCGATGCTGACCTCGGAATTGCCGCCGAGCCGGATATGCCCGAAGCGCCAGTCTTGTCTGAAAAAGAACGGATCCGGCAGATTCTTCTCAGTGTGAAATGGAACAAGACCCAGGCCGCGCAGATACTCCACTGGTCCAGAATGACCCTATACCGCAAATTGCGGCAGTATCAAATAGTGAAATGAACTCGTCCCCGAAGAAACGGCGGATGTGCTTACGCATATCCGCCGTATTTTTTTGCAAAAAAATAAAAACGCCGGGGTCTTCTCGCGAAAACTCCGGCGCGCCATCTCTTTCCTCGAAGGGGGATCCGAAGGAAAGAAAATTATTGTCCGCATTGCGGATATTTTTTGAGGAACGCGGCCCACTCCTCATCTTCTTGCTTGGCTTGCTCTTTGCTCATGAAGAGGAGGGGAAATATGGCTGTCAGAATGACCAGCCCGATTATGCTGGCCAATACGATGACCACGGTGGGAATTGACGGCATGACAGCCTCTCCTTTGATTTTTTATTGTTCCAATTCCTTAATGATATATTTTAGCGCATATTCTCCACTTTGTCAATAGTGCAAATCAGGATGCATAATCAGGCCACAAAAGCGCCATCTCTGCCGAGTTATTCACTTTTACGGTTTTGGCAGAAAGGAGTATAATGAAAAAAATAAATCTTGATCCATACAAAATGAAAAAAATCAGCGCGCTACTGGTCATTCTTGGCCTGATCCTGGGGCTTTCTTCTTTCGCACCCACCCTATCGGCCAAAACCACTTACAAAACATTGGCTTTTGACAAGAAGCTTGAGCAAAAAGGCGATTTTGCGAATGGAAAATTCCAGAACATGAAACTTCAGGAAGCAGACGGCGGGATCGAAATGAGCTCCGCGGACGGCGGACAGGGAGAATATATCACTCCGGTGATCGAAGCTCCATTTGGCGCGACCCACATCGGTATCCATTGGAAAGAAAATCACGCAGATGAGTCATCAATCACGGCTTTCTTGAGAACCAGCGAAGACGGCGTGAATTTTGGCGACTGGACAGCGGCCACGACCGAAAAAAATGAAGGTCCCAACGACATGTCCAGCGAGGAGGCATTTGCAGCCCTCATCGGAACGGAAAAGACCAAATTTGCCCAGGCGATGCTTCAAATTCCGGCGGAAGGGGAAAATAAAACGAAAATAACCCAGCTCACGCTCACATTTCTCAATTCTGCCGATGAATCGGCTCAAACGACCAAAAAATTGAGCCTGGCTTCGAATACTTTGGCGGAAGGCGTGGCGGTGGAGAAAACCTCTCCGGGCGGACAGAAAGTCTCTGTGATTTCAAGGGAAGAGTGGGGCGCTGATGAAAGCTATCGATTGGACAGAAAAGGAAAAGAAGAATGGCCAAGATCATATCACGGAACGAGAAAAGTGATCGTTCATCACACGGCCGTTGCATCTTCGAATGGAGAAATTGACCTGGCGGCCAATATGGCTGAAGTGCGGAGCATCTATTATTACCACGCGGTGACCAAAAACTGGGGCGACATCGGGTATAATGCGCTTGTCGATGCGGCAGGGAATGTGTATGAGGGTCGTTACGGTACCCACGGGACCAGCCCGACCAGGACCAATCCCACGCCCGAACAGATAATGGCGCTCGACGTGGAAGCGGGCCACGCCTTCAGCTATAACAGCGGAAGCTTCGGCATTTCGGCGATGGGGGATTTTTCATCTTTTCCTCTTCCGGCGGCCCAGAAAACGGGGCTCGAAAAAGCCATGGCCTTTGTCGTGGACAGCCGGGGAATCAATACGCTTGGAAACAGTGATTTTTTGCGATACGACGGAACCTGGCATCCGAATTTGAATAACGTCGTGGCTCATCGGGACGTTGAAGCTACGCTCTGTCCCGGAGAACTTTTTTATGTCAACGAAATGAAAAACCTGATGTCCGATGTCGACAATTTGATGCCTTCGAATCTTTCAGGTTTTGACGCGACTTTGAGCGGAACGGATATCAGCGGCACCAGCGTCGGACTCGGCACCCTCAATTTCGACTGGGACGCATTTCCAAATGCAACGCAATACCAATATATGCTCGAACGGGTATATGGCACGACCGGATCAGCCACTGACAATGAATCCTGGGAAACTGCATGGTTCAATCCGGAAAACACCGTGAACGTGAAAACGACAACTGGAATAGCCGTTTCGATGGAGTCGGGTGATCTTCTGGCGAATTCGCAATACGTCTTTTATGTAAGGGCTTTGGATGCCGCCGGTAACCCAATCTCGACGACCAAACATGTTAATTTCAAAAGAAACAGCGCGACCGTGACAGATACGATCGCTCCAACGGCAATGGTCACAAAACCGGCAAATGGCGCGACTGTGAGCGGCATTGTCGCGGTGAGCGCCTCGGCGAATGACAATGTCGGGGTTGTCCTTTTTGAGCTGTATATCGATGGGAAAAAAGTCGCGAGCGCGACGTCCGGAACGCTGAATTACAGCTGGAATACGAAAAAAGTGGCAACTGGCAGGCATACTATTTTGGCGAAAGCCAAAGACGCCGCCGGAAATGTAGGAACCTCTCCATTAGTTACGGTTTATAAATAAAAATTAATTACGACATAAAATCAAAAATACCGCTTAGTTATGCACAGTTTTCCTTTGATTATATATTGCATAGGGTAGTATAATATTCTCTAGGAACTGAAATCAAAAACACAAAAAGCAATTGGAGGATGCTATTCTATTTGCTTTTTTTAATATAAATAATCAATAAGGAATAAAGGGTGAACACTTATTTCGCGTGGGAAAATAAGTGGACTTCAGAAAGCCGACTGGCGTTAGCTAATAGTTTTTAGTTTGTGCCCGTCGGTTTTTTTCATTCAAAAAATTAATAATTTCAATAAATAAAAGGTCGGGGCTTGGCTTGCCCAAATGAGCCGAAGTAATAAAAGATAAATATAAACCGCCCAAGCCTGGCATCGCGCCATATGGGCGGATCAAAACGATATGATGAAAATAACAAAAAGTTTGGCCATCATTTTGGCCATAGTTGCTATCGCAGGCGTGGGAACATACGCTTTGTACAGCGACACCGCAACTATATCCAACAACACCTTTTCAGCTGATAGTATGAACCTTAAGATAGATCAAAATCCTGATGGTGATGAAAATTATGTTTGGTCAGAAGGTTTCGAGAACACTGTAAATCCATATGCCCATGTAAAGCCAGGTTCGATCGGTCATCAAGTAATAGACATAAGTAATTTCGGCGATGTTGATGGAAGCGCTACGATCAAACTTCATGTTGTAGCTGATACTCCGCTTTATCACAACATGAACTTCGTTGTAACATTTGACGCTAATCACGATGGTGATTTCGAAACACCTGTTGCTAGTGGTCCGCTTACTGCATGGAACAATAATGTTTATCCTATGGGAAAGATTCTGGGCAATTTAGCTGATGGTACTTCAAATGGTAAAATAGCTAGTGTTAGAATTGATTGGTCTGTTCCATCTTCTGCTGGAAATGAGATAATGGGCTCAAATGTTGTTATCGACACAGTGTTTGGACTAAATCAGATTGCCGAAGATTAATCGAAGTTCAATTTCTGAATCAAAAAGATTTTCCAATCTTTTCCCATCCCGCGAATCCGCCAGCTGGCGGAGCGGGATGCGGAAAGCGAGGAATCCCGATTGAATAATGGATTTTCCGATTCAATGGGATGAATACAAGTTATTTTTTAGCTTTAATATATATATGAATAATTGGAAAGTTATAAAAAGCGCGCTTATGATCTTGGGAGTGGCCGTCATTGTCGCAGGAGCGGCGTATGCCGTATCTCAAGACGTATCTAGAGTTTCAGGCAATACTTTTTCATCCGGCAATGGCGATCTCAAAATAAAAATGCCAGCGAATGGGTGCGCCGACTGGAGCGATGATTGTTCTGGCCTCACTTGGAGCGGAATATTTCCCGGCTGGAACCTGTCTTATGATGTATATTTCAAAAATGTGAGTGATTCGCCGATCATTCTTCAGATTGTTCCCGTTATTGAAAAAACGTCATCAGGCCAGGGACTCTGGGACAACACTTTCATGGAAATTGTCTGCGTTGGAAAGGCTTCGACCGGAAGATACAGCTTGGCGGCATGGGAAAGCAACACTACGGTCGAAATTGATCCCCGGCTTGCTCAAAACGAAGAAGTCGGCCCCTGCCAGGTGAAATTTGACGTTCCTGAAACAGCGGGCAATGAAATCGCCGATGCTGGAATTGTTTTTAATCTGGCTTTCAATGCTAATCAGGTTGGAGCGGCGGCCGGACCAGTTTGCGGAAATGGAACCGTTGAGTCCGGTGAAACCTGCGATGACGGGAATGCTGTTTCCGATGACGGATGCAGCTCCACTTGTCAGTTGGAAACACCAAGTTGTGTTCCGGAAGCGGAAGTTTGCGATAGCTCGGATAATGATTGCGACGGGCAAATTGACGAAGGATTGGAAACGCCTTCCACTTGTGGGATTGGAGCCTGTCAAAGAGCCGGTACGGATATGTGTATTCAAGGTTCTTTTGCTTCTACGTGTATTCCTGGCCTGCCGATAACGGAAATTTGCGGAAATCAGATAGATGATGATTGTGATGGGCAAATTGATGAGGATTGTCTGGCTGCCGGATGTTCATCTTCCGCCGACTGCGTCGATGGAAATCCTTGTACGACAGATTCTTGCTTGATAACAACTTGCGCCCATAGTCCAATCACCGGGGATATGCCTCTCGGATTAGAGTTTTTTCAAATGTGTCCCGGTTCAGTGTCAGGAACATGTGCTTCAGGAATAGGCAGCTGTAATCCTTCTCCATTCGCTGGAAGCTGCGATGACAACAATCCATGCACGATTGATTCGGGAATGCCTTTGACTGGCTGTACTCATACTGCAAAAGATTGCGATGATGGCAATATATTTAATACGGATACTTGCAATCTGGCTGACGGACAGTGCTATCATTTCTGCACAAATTTCGCCTGTTCCGGATTTAGCTGGCCAACATTTCATTTTTGCAGCATGGGAGTTTGCTTCTAATTCTGTAAATAATAATGTTTATAAAAATATTCAAAATAATTATCAATATCTGTCTGTTCGGATTGATCGCTATCGGAATTTTGGTCGTATTCTCATTTGTGCCATTTCCCGGAAATTATAAGATATTCACGGTGCAATCCGGTTCGATGGAGCCGGCCATCAAGACGGGCAGTTTGATTTTCTCAAAACCAATGGCAGATTATGCAGTTGGGGATATAGTTACGAAAAAAACAACCGATCCCAAGATCACAATTACGCACCGCATCATTTCCAAAAAAGAAGTTGACGGAAAAACTGTTTTTGAGACCCAGGGCGATGCCAACAAAGCGCCGGACGGGGAAAAATTTGCGAAAGAGGGGATAATCGGTAAAGAAATCATCAGCATTCCCTATATCGGCTATCCGGTAAGCTATGCCAAAACCACGCCGGGCCTCATCCTGCTCATCATCATTCCGGCGGTGATCATTGTTTATGACGAGTTGAACAAGATCAAGAAAGAGATAGGGAAAATGTGGGCAAAGAAAAAAGAAGGATCAGAGGGGAAGGAAAAAGAAGAAGATAATTTAGCATATCCGATGCCACAATTTGTGCGCAGGGCGGATGCGGAAGAAGCAAAAAAAAGAAAAATCATTTAGCTTTATATGAACAAATTTCCAAAACAATCCGGGAAATATGGGAAAATATTCAAATCGATTCGAAAGATCGGACTGGTTTTTCCTTTGGTGTTTTTTGCCTTGAGCATCGCGAGAATCCAGGGAACCAATTCACTTTTCACGGACGAGGCGACAATTTCCGGCAGTACTTTTTCGGCGGGATATTGGATCCCTGATTTGACAATGGCTGTTTTGCCGGCAAACCCGGACGGGGAGAACGGATTTTATAAAACTACGCCTTGTGTGACTCTGGCGGCTGACATTCAGGGCGAGACGAACGGCATCACGATTTTTTATGAATTTTCCGATGACGGAGATCCGATTTCCAGTGGGACCATTTATGAGGGGATTTGCGTACCTATTCCCGACGGTAATCCGACCCACTTCCAAGCCCAAGCGGTCAATGATGAAAATCCTGATTGGAAAAGCAATATCGTGAGCCAGGATTTCAAAGTCAATACGTCATCCTCATTCAAAGCTGGAGACGTCATCATCAATGAAGTGATGTGGATGGGGAGCAAGGACACTGGGTCTCCATCTGATGACGGGCCAAATGACCAGTGGATAGAACTCAAAAATGTATCGGGACGCGATTTGCATCTCAAGGGTTTGTTTCTGACATTCAAAAACAATGCCACAGGCGAAGAAGATAGACTGGCAGAAATTGGAAACAACCGCATCGTAAAAGACGGTGAGTATTTTTTGATCAGCCATTTCGGTAAAAGCAATTCAGCGATAAATGTGCAGAGAGATGATACTATGATCAATTTTGATTATTCCGATTTTCAAATAAAACTTTATGCGGATGACACAAAATCATTATTGATTGATACCGCGGGGGGCGGCAGTGGAGAACCGACTAAGGGCAATGAAGCAGAATTCTATTCCATGGAACGTAATGATACTCCGGGAGAAGGAGCTAATTACTCCAACTGGCATAATTGTGAAAGTTCGTCCTCAACATCTTTATATTGGGACAGCGGGCGGACGGAGCGGGGAACGCCGGGGCACGATAATCTTTCCGAAAATGATCCGACGGACAATGGATCCAAGAAAGTGAAATATGAGGAACCGGCTCCTTTGGAAGATAATGTGACGGAAGATATCCAGGAAGGAGAATTTGAAATTACGACCGATACGCCGGAATTGGCATATAACGCGAGCAAATCAGCCCGGAAAAAAGTGAACATCGTTGTTTCCGGACTCAGCCTTTCGAAGAAAAAATGGACGAAAGTGAGGGTTAACGGAAAAATAATTCCTATTCTTAAGCTGCGGAAAAGGGGAAACGACACGGTTCTTCTGCTCAATCTAAAATACAAAAAATGGGAGATTGGGAAGTATGACCTGACTTTATATTACAAAAACCGGGAAAAACAAAGCGTGACGAACAAAAAAGGAAAAGTGATCCAAAAAAATGTCTGGATATGGAAAACAATCGTCGGTCATGAAGTCTTTTCGATAATATAATGTTCAAGTAAGCAGCCCTCAATTCAGGGGTTGTTTTTTATTTTAGAATTTTATGCTATACTTTTAGAAACAAAATAAAAGACAAAAGCAAAAAAGGAGTTCAAAGGTCGAGGTTTTTGAGTTTGTCAAAAATAAGAAACTAAATCGTAATTTACCCCCGCACCAAAGAGTTTGGTGGGAGGGGAGAACAAAACTATGAAAAAAATACATCTTTATGGGGGGAGTATTGCTTTTTGCCTTTGCCTTCAGCGCAAACCTCACCTTCGCGGCGCCACAAAATGCGGAATATGTTTCTAATACGCCAACGGTTTATCCTCCGGGTGGAACTGTGGCTCAAGCCGTAGCTTTTCCAGATGATGGTAAATTTATTCAAATGGGCCCAGGAAGTGAAATAATCTTAAAATTTCCTGGTGACTATGAAGCTTATCCCGATGGTACATCGGCAGCTGACTTGAGAGTTGATACTTTTGATATACCATATCCAGCTTATGCAGAAGTTTTTGTAAGTCTCGATGGCAGTGCCTTTATATCGGTCGGAAGTTTTCCAGATACAGCAAATATCGATTTAGACCTTACTGGTGCGGTCAAATATGTAAAAATTGTCCAAAATGGCACCATTGACCAAGCCTATCCGTTGCTCGGTTTTGACCTCGACGCCGTAGTCGCTTTAAATGCCGGTTCCGATGGAGATGGTGATGGGATTTTAGATGACGACGATAATTGTCCTGAGATAGCAAATTCTGATCAAGCAGATTTTAACAAAAATGATATAGGTGATGCATGTGAAATGACGGGAGATGGAGATGGCGATGGAATACTAAACGGAGCAGATTTTTGTCCAAAAGGCACTTCTGATGACTCGGAAAATGATTTTTCAGAAGCATGGGGAGTACACCGATGGCATTACAAAGAAGGAATGTTTATACAACAGCCAAATAAAAAAGAGAAAGGAACAAAAGAGCCTCGTGAGCTATCTTACACTTATGGTTGCAGCTGTAAACAAATTCTTGACTACTTAAAAGAAGAAGGACTAGGAGAGTTTGGCGGTCATTATAAATTCGGATGCAGCACGAGCATACTTGATGATTTCCACAATAACTTAGCTGATGGCAATCCCGATGGAGAATATTTTATTGAAACCGTTAAAGTTCCTGGAACTAATGATTTGGGGATTGAGAGTGCCTTCAACACAGTTGACGGGACGAAGTACAATTTCGAAGCTTCTGGCACATACAAATTCGCCAATTGGGCACCTTACGGAATAGCTGACGCAAAATTCAATTATCGTGACGCAGCGCATAATTCCGGAACTGCTGGCTGGGTAAATGGGGCAAATTGGGCGAGTCCTTATGCAAACTATCTTCAAGTTATGGCTAATGGAGGCGCAATAGATTGGGCTGAGGATTATAATTCGGCTCATATATACACAGCTCCTTTCACTGGTGATGGGAATACAATTCATTTCAACATCCTCGATGATGCTTATGGCGATAATTCAGGAAGTATTCCTGTAAAAATCTACGCTGATCTCTAGAATATCCTGAAACTACAGAAACCCGAAACATCCCCCCGCTTGCGAGCAGGGGGTTGTTTTTTGTTGAAATGCTTTTGACAGCTGTGCTTGGTTGTGCTTAAATGAGCGACTGGAGTTTTTTGAAAACCAGCAATCAAATTTTCTTATGCGGAGGCGGATATATATGGACAAGGAAATGGATGAACGATTGCAGAAATTCTTTGCCGTTACGGCCGCATCTCCAGTGGCCATAACCCTATGGGAGATTGAGGCGAAAGGGAAAAACGGTTGCCCGCGTATACGAAAAATTGCGTCCCTGCCCAAGCCGCGGAGGAGAAAAAAGAAATTTGCCGAAATCACCGAAATGAGCGGCCAGATGCTTGCGGTGGCCAAATGGCTGCAGCTTTTCAATCTCCAGCGCCTTCGCAGCGGGCGCCAGGAGCGGCGGCTGGACAAAGTGAGCACATGTCTGTGGCAAGGCGGTACGCCGCCGATCGTATCACTTTTTCTCACGGAGGATGAGGCGCGGGAATGCTTTGCTTCTTTGGACCCGAAATTTTGCGATCCGCGCTGGCAGGAAAACACCAAAGAGGTGCTTTCTGCGATTGGGGAAAATCATCCCACTTTCGTTATCTGCCGCAAAAGGTGGAAACATTGGAAAAGTAGGGCCCTTGTATATTGATTCGGCCGCCCGGTGCGACATGACGGGCTTTTGTTTTGGAATGGCAATCATGGCAGAACAGGAGGGGACGAGAAAATGCATCAGGAAAATCCGACTTGCCACAGCTGTGGGGAAAAGATGGAATCGCTCCCGCAACACAGGCCGGACGCTGAAGATAAGCGCTGGTTTGGATGCAGAAAGTGCGACCGGGTGTATGAGTTCTTTGTGAACACTTCAACGGGCAGGATCTCAGCCGATTGCGAATTGCTGCACGTCGGCATATCCGATTATCGCCGCCAGCAAAAACACCATTGGGAAAAGCACTGGAAATGAAAAAGCATCTTCCAGAACCCGATATCAAAAACAGCCAACCTCTCTTTGTGAGGGGTTGTTTTTTATGCAGAATAAAAAAAGCGACCTAACATCGGAATTTTCCGGAAGGTCGGACGGTTTGGTCCATGGTTTATATATAGCGCGGGGGAGCTATTTCTTGCTTCTTTCCCACTCCATTCGATTGTACCCAGTACAGTAATACAGTATACTGTACTGAGTATATAATGATTAATAAAAAACATATGCCAGGAAAGGTTAGGTACAATCAACTGTCTGATTTTGAGAAGAAAAAATATCTTGGGGAATTTTATTTGATGGTGTCTCTTTTGCGTGGCAGGGATGAAGTAAAAAAATTCTTCAAAGATCTGCTGACGCTTAGCGAGGTTGTCATGATTTCGCGCCGTATTCAAATCGCAAAGATGCTTTTGGATGGTCTTGACTATGAAGAAATCAGAAGAAAGCTCAAGGTGGGAAAAACTACCATAAGCCATGTTGAAAGATGGCTAAATAACGGATTTGGAGGATATCAAGAAATTATAAATAGGCACAACAAGAAAGAGGCAAGGCGGCGAACTGAAAACATGCCAGTTGTCCCTTTCTCGTGGCAGGCCATCAAAAAAAGTATCCTCTCCACTTTTTGCTTCTGAGCGCGCTGGACAAGAAATAGAAAGCCAGTACAGTAATACAGTATACTGTACTGATGTTATTTTTAGGAAATATTAAAAAAATCCTAGAAATTATCAGTGAAAATAAGATCTTTTTTGAGGTTGAACTTTTGGGCTGTTTTTTTATCGCATAAATATGGTATAATACAAAAAATAATCCTAAAACAAAAAAATGATAGATCCACCAATTGAGCCAACGACTATCAATGAGTTACTCGTTCATGTGCTAAATTACCTAAAAGGACTGGTTGGAATTTTGGGAGTCATATTCATTGTCATCGGCGGCATAATGTATATGTTGTCAGGGGGAAATGTGCAAAAAATAGAAAGGGCAAAAAAAACAATAACTTGTGCGATTGCAGGTTTGGCAATTGTCTTGGCGGCGCCAACTTTTCTTAACGAAATTTTGGTAATTGTCGGAGGTGAGGCAAGCGGACTTGGAGGTCCAACATTGCAAGAAATTGCAATTAATGTTTTAGAGCTCCTTCTTTCAATTGCCGGAACACTTTCAATTATCAGTCTTATCATAGGTGCAATGTGGATGATGAATGCATATGGCAATGAAGACAGGGTAACGCTGGGCAAAAAGATTGTGGAATATTCCATAATCGGCACAGTTATAGCTTTTGGATCGCTGATAATCGCCCAACAGGTAGCGCAGATTATTGGCAGCTAAATGGAATCTGCAAGGTACCGCAAAGGGTTTAATTTTATCGAAATCTTCAAACACCCGCCTCTCCGGCGGGTTGTTTTTCAAAATGGACAAGTGAAAAAACTAATGTATAATATAAATAATGATATTTTGTGAAATTATATGAAAATCATAGAAGAAAAAATCACCATTGGCGAACTCGATGAGATGGCCAAGAATATGTTTGGTAATCTCGTCAAGGCGGTGATCGATATTGAAAAGGGGATTTTGGCGGTGGATGCGGAACTTCATGCTGATCTCGAGGCTTTGCTATTGGAAAATGGGTCGAAGCAAAAAAACCTTTGGGGAATAAATATATATCCCGAGCTTTCCGGCGATGATTTTGTGGAGTTTGATTCCATGATCAATCTGCGGCCATCGCAGGAGAACAGGAGCAGGGGTGTGGAAAATCCGGACATTCGGAAAAAAATAATTCAAATCGTTGATAAGATTGTTTCAAAATGAACATAGAGCACAAGCAATTGGCATCCGGAAGATGGGAAGAACTTTCTTTTGTTGAACAAATGGCAAATATTGGCAGCGAGGTTGAGCGGACTATCAGATGGAAAGAAAAAAGAAATCCGGAATACAGCCATAGGGCGTTTGAACGCGCGCTTGAGCTTTTGGATTTGACTTTGGGTGACAAGAAAAACAAAAACCGATTGCGGGAGGTCGCCCGGACAAGAGAGATGTTGGCTGATTATTTTTCATTCGAAAATACTTATCGCTCCTCCGACAATGAATGGAAAAAATACTTCTTTGCCTTCAATTTCGCCTCGAGGATCAATCGCTGACCGATTTTTCCTGAAATAATCTTTTGAGATTCAAAAAACAGCCCCTCCATTTGGCGGGCTGTTTTCAATTTGCCGAATATGGATGGTATACTGATTCCATGAAAAAATCCCGCGAATGCGGAAAAGGAGGCACTGAATGGATATCAAGGATATGAATCTGCTGGATCCCGCAAATTGGCCGGCGAGCGCCCAGGTCATGAAATATTATTTCTGGGCGTCGTATGTTCTTTCGACAATCGTCCTAATGATGGTAAACGAATCGATTCGCTGGTATCAATGGGTGATTTTCCTCGCCATCGTTATTTCTGGGGTGGTCTGCGCCATGGCCTATTTCTATCGCCTTGCCATTGAGAAAAAACAGTGGCTTGCGATCACTATCGTGCAATTTTTCCTGATCGTTTCAACGAGCGCATTTTTTATCGCAGGAGCCCTGGAGGCGGCAAAAATTTATACTAAGGGCTGGATTACGGTTCCGCTCTTCATTTCGGTTCTTTTGATCTTTCTTTTGGCCTATTTGACGGTCAAGGAGGCGAAGTCTGGGGAAAAACGCGGCGGCTCCATCGGTCCGTAACCGAAAGATTACTCACTTGACAAATAAGGAAAAAAGTCATAATATGCACTGTTCCTGTTCATAATTCCAAAGTAAGGGGGACGGTCTAATGGCTGAATTAAAAGCTCCTCAAGGCAAATTTCGGGTCATAGGCGTCGATCTGTTCTCGCACGACGACTATCTCGTCAAAGATTGCGATACGAAGAAGGAGGCCTTCGATATCGCCGATGCCCGGAACAAAAAGCGGACCGGCGAAATGGACGACGTGTACTATGTCTATGACGACCGGGGAACCTATATTAGGGGAAACGAAGATGTCGACCAGGTCGTTTCGCCCTGAACATGAAATCTGCAGGGAATTGCCCCTGGAAGCCCTATCTACCTCGTGCAGGCAGTAGGGCTTTTTAATTTAACCGTTGCGAATATATAATCTCCCAAAATTGACAAAAGCGGGAATATTTGCTTTTCTATCATATTGCGCAGTCGGGATTTTTCCTCTTCGCGCAAAAAACGAAAAAGGAGGGGCGGCAAATGCTGCAAAGAAAAAAGTTCCTAATAACACTAATATTCTCAGCCGCTCTATTCGTAATGCTGCCCAAATCAGCGTGCTCCGCGGTCGGAGTTATCATCACCGATGACGACGGCGAGCGCGTGTCTTGCGAAATCTTGCAGGAACTCGCCAATAAATACGGGATAATCGTCAATTTGGGAATAGTGGCCGGATATATCGGTTACGATGAGTATTTCGTCACTGAAGAGCAGATCAGGAGCTGGGCGTCCCAGCCTTTCGTGAAATTCGCCTCACATACCATGACTCATCCGTATCTAACGGATTTGCCGGAAAATGAGCTGGATTGGGAGCTTGGCGAGTCCAAGCGGCTCCTGGAAAAATGGACGGGGCGTCCGATCAACACCCTGTTTTATCCTTACGGCGAATATGGAGCGCGGGAGATTGAGCACGCCAAGAAATTTTTCCGGTTTGCCAGGCGCGCCTGGCCGTCGGATGAAAATTGGCTGACTCCGTACAACTCAAGGCCTTACGATTTGATGGAACTCGAGACCATATACGTGTGGAACGGGGACAGTCCGGAGATTATCCTGGACGAAATCCGTGAGGCCAAGAGTCGGGGAGCGGTGATTATCCTCCTTTTTCACCTTATTGTGGACGGGTCCACGGACGGTTTGGACGAATACTATTACCCAAAGAGCGAACTCAAAAAAATCTTCCAAGGCATCAAAGACCTGGGAGTGCCATCGCTCAGTTTCGGGCAAGCGTTTTCGGCCAACATGGTGCCGGTGATAAATCTGCTCCTTCTTCAATAAGATTCGCAAATCAATCATTCGACAGTACGCCGGTCCTGCGTTTCACGGGCCGGCTTTTTTATTGCTTGACAGAATAGTTGAAATGATATATTATACAATGTTCCAAAAGGAATAATATTTTTGCAAAAAAACCAGATCTTTGATTTTTTCCACCAACCCATTTCAGAAAAGGAGCTTTTTAAATGGCGAAATCACGTTTTGGAATCTGGCTCGTCGTCGCTGTCCTTTTTGTGTGTTTTTTAGCCTTGGCCTGCGGCCGGACTCCCTCGCGCATCATGGGAAAGGATCACCGCCAGGTGCTCAAGGTGAAGCACATGAAAGAGTTTATCAGCCTCAGCTATGATTTCAGGGAATCTTCCACAGTGAAAGATGTGACCTATCTGGCTGACGACGGGTATGTGTACACTCAGGAATTCAAGGATATTTCACCGCTGGAGGGGGTGATTCGCTGGGTTCCGAGCGATCATGACGACTCACTTATCCAGACCAGAGCCATCTCCAGATGGACCGGTAAGCCGGTAAACTTGCGCCTGCCGGAGGACTGCCAAAAAGTTTTGGGGGTCGACATCACCTATACCGACAAGACCGAACGCAGCAAAATGCTGACCTATGTGGCCAAAGACGGCCGTGTTCTTTCCCGGGAATATCCGGAAGGTCTCATCTCGCGCCACTTCGCCGGGTGGCTGGAAATCAAACGGGCCGATTGAGCCCAGACGTGACGAGTGTTGCAATACATCATCGATAGGGGGGCAGAAAAGGAGGAAAGGCTTATGGGCCATCCGCGCCTACTTATGATGGAAATAAATGTCTTAATGGAGATGATTGCCAAGATCAAGGAAATTTTTCCGGATCCGGTTGTCGTTGGCCATGCCAATGCCGTCCATGATGACTTCGGGAACTCCTATGAGCATGCTGTATCAGTGACAAAGTGCATCCGGGCCACCTACTCGAGGTTTACCGAAGAGCAGGAGAAACTCCTTCATGACTGGCATTTCTTTTGGATGAATCACTAATCTCCGAATCAGGAGACAATGACCGCCCTGGCGCTCAAATGCACCAGGGCATTTTTTTGACATATGCTTCCCTTGGTATTATCATTTTCTATTATTGTTCTTACTAGCATATCTTGGAGGGAGTGGATATGACCGACTCAGAAGATTTCAACGAGGGGGGAATGATTGATCTGGACGGCTGGAAATGGGAAAAGGTGCGCGTGCCGGTCAAGAACTGGATTTTCGATGTCAAAGTTTTGGATGTTTGCATTGACACCATCAGCACTATTTCCCTTGACGATATCATCATGATCGAATTGAATTTTTCCGGAAAGGAGGAAAAATTATGGCAACTTGAAAAATTCGTTGCCAAATACAACCTCTTTCACATCTTCACCTTGCTGAACATCAAATCCTGGGCGCAGACCAGAAGCATTCCTTGCGGGGTCAAGTTTCAATGGACTTTGAAAAAGAGGTGCATTTCGTATTATTTCCATATGGTTTTTGGTCTTTTTATTCTCAAGTTATTTTCAGGGAGGAGTTAGTATGGCTGAATTTATTCCTTTGGAGCAGATTCCTCAAATGTCTGATGAGGAGCGCGTGTTCCTTACCGAAAAATGCGGGGTAAAAACAGGATATTTTGACCCCGAGGCAAATGATTTTGTCGTCAGAAAGCTTTCTTGAGGAGCGTGGGCGACGTTCCGCGGTCGCGGAGCCACAAGCGAAGGATGGAAGCCGGTATCCGGATGTTGAAAATCACGCTAATTCTGCCGGGAGCGGTAAACGACATTGTCGCGCCTCCCGGTTTTTTTTATTCTCTATTCCGGCAGGCTAGCCTGTTATGGTAAAAATATGGTATAATAATATATCAATAGGCAAGATGCCATTCTCCGATACCAAAACATCAATAATTTTTTATTTCTTATAAAATTAGAATGGAATTTATCAAAAAAAATATAACACTGATTGTCGGAATTTCCATCCCTATTTTGATGATCGTATTCGTAGCGGCGAGTATTTATCTGCCCGGGCTTTTTATAAAACCGAATGTAAATTTTTTGTATGCCTATGGGGACGAATATTATAGCCAGGAGCGATTCACAGTCCAAAACGGAAAATTGGTGAAAAGGGAAGTTCCGCGATATGAAAGCCAGAGTTATTATCAGCCGCCGCGGGAGGAATCAAAATTGTTCCTTCACGACGTTGTGAAAAATGAAAGCCGGGAAGTTTCTTTCGAAGAAGCCCAAAGGCTCAATCTGGACTCTGGTACAAAATCTTCCGATGGTTTTGAAGTAATCAATGGGTACCAAGGTGGTGGTTTTTTTCCTTTTTTTGGGGGATCCGGGTCGGATTACAACACGCGATATTTAAAAGGGCATAATGTCAGTAAAAAAATAAATCTCCAGCAAAGGGGAGAGTCATATTACTATGATTTCCGCTTTCTAGGCTGGATAAAATAAAAATATGGCGACCAAAGAAGAAGTTTTGGAGTATATCAAAAAGATTGCCGAAAACAAGGTGCTGACCAAAGAAGAGGTCGATGCCGCATTTGAATCAGGAAGCGGCATTACAACGGACGTTGTTTTGAAAAAAAAGATCGGTATTGCTGAAATTCTTTATTACATCGGGGGCGCAGTCGTATTTTTGGGCATTGCAATTTTGCTCGCTCAAAACTGGTCATTGCTTGGATTCGGGACAAAGGTCTTAGCGACTCTCGGTTCTGGTATTGCTGCCTATGTTGTCGGCGTTTTGTTCAGCCGGGATGAGCGGACAGAGGCTGCCGGATCGGCATTTTATCTCATTTCTGCCATGGTGATGCCAATCGGCATTTGGATCGTATTTGACTATGCCGGTTTTGATGCCAACAGTTATTCATCGCATACTTTGATATCGCTGATACTGCTAATTGCGTATTCTCTGTCTTATTATGTTTTTAGAAAAAATATTTTCACATTTTTTAGCATTATTTTCGGAACATGGCTCTTCTTCAGCCTCACGAGCATGATGGTTGACAGCGGTTCGTACTTCGATGATTGGAAATTCTATGAATACCGTGTTCTGGTCGTTAGTATTGCCTATATGCTGCTTGGAAATGCTTTTTCAAAAAATGAGCGCGCTCCACTACAAGGCTTTTTCTATGGTTTTGGAATATTTGGATTTCTTAGCACGGCGCTCGCGCTTGGCGGATGGAGTCCGGAACAGAACATATTTTGGGAATTGATTTATCCCGGGCTTGTTTTCGGAGCCCTGTTTTTGAGCGTCCAGATCAAAAGCAAGCCGTTCCTGGTCTGGGGCACAATCTTCCTGATGGCGTATATTCTCAAAATCACTTCTGAATATTTCTCAAGCGGTATGGGGTGGCCTCTCTCGCTGGTACTTGCTGGGCTCGCGATGATCGGCGTTGGTTATATGTCATTTTCAATCAAAAAAAAGTTTCTGTCGGCTTAAGCCTGCTCATTTGGCAAAAAAAAGAGGGCGGCGTGGCCGCACCTCGGGTTGGGAGGGATGAGTCCCGTCTGGTTTCAACATGGCCCGCCCTCGCTGCAGGGGATGACGAAATCAACTTTGTACTCCGCGCAGAGGTCGACGAGACGATACCAAAAGCGCTTATCGCGATCATCGATCCCTTCGATTCGGAGGATTTCGTTTACCAAATCCATGCCGCTATACTTCTTTTCCGCTTCGGCGATCTTTTCCTCAATCGTCGGATTTTTCTTCTCCGGACTCATTCCCAGAATTTTTTTCAGCCAATTCATGGCCGCCTCCTTGGTTTTTTATTGTCTAGCGAAGCGAGAGAAATGAAAATTTTTTTTCATTTCCGAGCAAGCGAAGACATCAAAGTGGTAAATACCAATTTATTTGCCGTGAAGTACCTCCTTGACGTGGTCAACCACTTTCATCGGCTCGAAAAGCGATTTTACGAGATAAAAACTGATGCCTAGCTCTCCGGCTTTTGTCATTGTTTCGCTGTCGTTTACGTTCGACATGATGATGACGGGGATTTTCTGAAGCTCGGGGTCTTTTTTCAGTTCCGCCAAAAGCTCCAGGCCGTCCATTTTGGGCATCAAAACATCAATCAAAGCGATATCGGGATTTTGTTCCCGGATCACCTTGAGACCATCTTCTCTGTCAGCTGCTGTGACGACATCATATCCGCTTTGCGAAAAAGCTTTGCTGTATATTTCGAGTATATTCATTTCGTCGTCAACTATGCAGACTTTCTTTTTGGCATTTGTATTTTCTTCCATATATTTGCGCTTAAAGGCAAACCTATATTTATTGTAATCCTACGATGCGGAAAATGCTATGTTTCCTCGGCCTCCTCTTTTGTTTTAATAAATTTAATATAACCGAGGATTAGCGCGATGATCAGGCCGACAGTCACGATCAAGAAGCGGAATTTGGTGTCTTCGCTCAAAACTCCGCGAATGATGCTATATATCGTCGTGAAAACGCCTCCAAGAAGGATTCCGTCGGCCATCATTTTTATTCTGGACAGAAGGGTGAGGCTGGCAATGAGGATCAGAATGGCGGCAGATATCGAAATGATCGAAACATTCCGGCTGTACGATTTGAAATTTTCCGAAAAGTCCCGGTTAGCCCGTTCAAATTCAATGCGGGTGTTTTTGAGTTCCTGTGATTCCTCGCAGCCAGGCTTATCGACGCTAAGTTCGGCGGGATATTGCGGCTCTTTCGGTCCCGGGTAGAAAGCGCTGATTCCCAGGCCGACAAACAGGGCGATGAGAAGGGCGAGAAATATCGTATAGAAAAATTTGATCATGGTTTTGTTTTTAGCGATTATAATTGTCTTTATATTAGCACGTGGACATTTGTCCGCAAGGTGGATTGAATATGCGAAAACTGTTTTTCGCAAATAAAAACCCCCTGCTTTTTGTGGGCAAGGGGAGTTTGAACCGCGTTTTTCGGCTTGGTAGATTTCATTTTTCCCTGCCATCCTCCATTTTTTTGGCGGGTGCGGGATTCTTGGCTACTGGTCTTTCGATGGCGTCGGCAAGGAATCCCAAAATGGCAGTCGGAGCGAAACCGCTCAAAGCGTCGGTGGCGAGGTTGTCTCCGATGTGCCGGTCATAGAAATTTTCAAATCTCGGATCCGGTGCGCTGATCCTACTGCTCGCGCAGCCAGCCGAAAGAGCAAGCGCGAAAATGAGCAAAAGAACCGCAAATCTTTTCATTGTCTTGTTCCTCTCAGGATAAGGTTTTTTTCAAAAATATACGCGATTGTGAATATCGTCAAGTTTTTACCGCTGATTGATTTGCTAATAAACAGGAGGATCATCAAAAAAAATTCTCTTGCGGAGAATATTTTTTCTACAGAGGTTTGTTTTTCATTGCGTCTTGATATAAAATAAATGCATAAAACAGTCAGAAATAAAAAATTCTATGAATAATTATCGGACAAAAAAACTACTACCCCTGACTTGGTTTTTTTTGATTGCTTTATTGATAATAAATCTGATTTTGGCCGCACATTCATTCGATAAGAAAAATGGGAAAAAGAATATAAATCCAAACAGCGCATCTTTCTCTGATGAGGTTGATTTGCAGGCAAGAATATTGGAATTAGAAGCGAGCAATAGGGAGGTATATAGTGAAATAGACAAAATGTCCCTGCAGATCAGCTATCTGGAAAAAGAAAAAAAGATTCTGGAAGAGCAATGTAATCCAGACTCTGAATAAAAGAAAGACCGTGAAAAGGCCAGAAAATATGCTCGAGATCAAATGTGGCGAAAAAAACGGAGGGAACAATGCTTCTTATGCAGAATATGGAAGAAGAAAGAACATTCGTAATGGAAATGGTCGAGAAAGCAGATGAAGCGGGCGAATGCCTTGACCTCGGGACTGTGACGGACAGTTTCGTGAAAAAACACGACTCTTCTCGCAAGCCAAGCCTATTCGACGCAATTCGCCAACTTAAAGCGGAGGGACTGATCAGGCTCGAGAATCATGATGTGCACGAAATTGTGATAATGCCCGGGTAATTTTGCCCGCAACCGAACAAATCGTTTCTTTCTCGTGAGCTCCGATGTCAGAATGACTGACGGGGCTCTATTTTTTTGTATTTGCCAGAATTGAATAATGTGTTATTTTAAAAAGCCGTTAAAAATACGCCAAGGGGGAAGAAATGACGAAAAAAACTATTTGTCTGTTTCTGCTGTTTGCGACCTTTGTGTTCCTTCAAAATCCGTGCTCAGCAGCTTTCCAGCTTGAGAGAAGCCAGTTGCTCCAAGAGCTATCCCAGGCCAACTACGAAATCATCGGCGATGCGGACTATTACGGCGTGCCCTGTGTAAAGATCGTACTGCCCGAAAATCAGGCGATATATCAGGTTTGCCGCAATGTCCCTGTGCTGAATCGAAATTATCTCGAAGCGCGGGAAGCGATTGCCGTGATAAACGGGCTCAATATGTTTTATCCGCGCAGCCAGAAAGGAAGGCCCAATGAGACCAAGCGGGAAACCATTCTGATTCCGCTGGACACGACCATTCAGCCCAAGGCTTTTCCGGAATTCAATCGGGGATATTCCGCATACGCGAAAATGATCCTGATTGATCGGGAAAAACAGCTTTTGGCTTATTACGAACACGGCCAACTGATCGCCTGTCTTCCGGTTTCCACGGGAAGGTCAGGGAAGGGGACGCCAGCCATGGAGGGATGGGTCAGTCTTCGGGACAAAAATCATGTTTCATCCATCTATGACGTCCTGATGCCGTTTTCTCTGCGGCTGGCGGGACCGTATTTTCTCCACGCGGGGGTGATGCCGGGCCAGCGGGATTCGGCCGGATGCATTCGGCTCTTCATGGAGAACGCTCAATGGCTCTTTGAAAGGGCCGGAGACAGCAAAGTGCGGTTCAGAGTAAGCTGAAACAAAGGGAAGAACTGGCTCATGAGCCGGCTCTTCCCTTCTTTTATTTTCCGTGTTAATCTAATTTTGTTGCTTTGGATCCAATCCTTTATTGGATGGTATTTTTGTGATAAGATGCCCATGTAGCTCACTTGGCAGAGCAACTCCATGGTAAGGAGTAGGTAAGCAGTTCGAATCTGCTCATGGGCTCAAAGAGGGAGGTCCGCGGCCTGCCCCGTTAAATACCGCTTCGTGGTAATTTCGTTTTACGAAATTATTTAACGGGGTGAAAATCTGCTCATGGGCTCATGAAAAAAAATTGCGGATAATTAATAATAATCCTAAACATATGAACAGTAACAAATCAAAGCAAATCTGGATGATTATTGTCGCCGTCGCGGTTATTTTTGTAGCGTTTCTTTGGTATAGGAGTTATTCGGCCAAGAAAAATAATCTGCTCAATAAAACGGAAACAACCGGTTCGGAATCATCCCTTCGGGATACTCTGGATGAAAATGAGAATCAAATGATTTCAGACGAAGAAGCGGAAGCGATTGACGCCGAAGAAGAAGATTTCAATGCTATCTGCGAGAATGGAGAATGGGTCAATATTTCCGATCAGTCCGGCAACTCGAGTTCCCTCACCGGAAAGCTTCGGAAAGTTTATCCTGATGACGAGGCCGCGAAGGAATTTGCGGGATTTCAATTCTTTCTTGAAGGCGCCGAAAAAATCGCATTGACCGGTACCAATCTTGATAAGATGGATTATTTCGAAGATCGGGAGGTTGAGGTCCAAGGAGCCAAGAGCGCCAATGGGAAGGAAATTGCCGTATTCCAGGTGAAATGCGCAGGAAAAGAAACCGACAAAAACGTTATCAATGACCGGAAAAAGATGATGGATTATATTTCAGCCAACATAAACACGATCGCTCCCAAAAAAGCGAAATACAAAAGCTGGGTGGTTGACGAAATAGACATTGTGGATGAGAATAATGTCTACGTCCTATACTATGACGCTGTTGAAGACGACGAAAATTCCGATCTCGAGGAGGATACGGGCAGAAAGCTTCTTCTGGAAATCAGCCCGAAAACGGACGGTACATATGACATAAAGCAAACGGCTTATTTTGAAATGGGCGAGGATGATTATGTCGCCGTTCAAGGAACGGACAAATTCGCCGATAGCGAAACTGTCGATTATTCCTTCGATCCGGAAAGCAATGTCTGGGAAAGATATTAATAATTAGTAAATGGTAATTGGTAATTTGAAAAAGAGGATTTTTTAATCCGAATTACGAATCACGAATTACAAACATAATATTTTGTCACAAGATAATCTTATCAAGCTCAAGTGCGAGGTGTGTAAATCGGTGAATTATCACTCATTTCGCAACAAGAAAAAAATCAAAGAGAAATTGTCTCTCAAGAAATACTGCTCAAAATGCCGGAAGCATACTTTGCATAAGGAAGCGAAATAGTGTTTCGCTGTAGACAAGCAAAAGGAAAATAGATAGAATCATACTATGAGTTGTATAACTTATGGTATTGGTACGATGAAGAGAGATATAAATTTCATAAAGGCCGCAAACCTAAGAAAGAGGGGCTTTTCGTTCAGGGAGATAAGCGAGAGGTTGAAAATTTCGAAAAGTACCGCAAGTTTATGGACGAGAAAAATAAATCTATCCGAGGGAGCCAAGAAAAGAATTTTCAATTTAGGTGTCGTTGGCAGGCGGAAAGCGAATGACACAAACAAAAAAAAGAGAGAGATAGAAAATAAAAAAATATCATTAAAAGTAAGGAGTAATCTTAAGGATGTTAAGTATTCCAAAATTGATTATAAGATTGAATGCGCATTGTTATATTGGTGTGAGGGAACGAAATATGAGAAAAATACTTCTGTTTCATTCATAAACGCAGATCCTGAGATGATAAAATATTTTCTATATGTATTTAGAAAATCTTTCACTATAGAAGAGAAAAAATTCAGAGCACTTATTCATTTGCATGAATATCATGATACTGCGCAACAGCTTCGGTTTTGGTCTAATATAACTAAAATACCCGTCAGCCAATTTAACAAGCCATATTTCAAAAAAAACACCGGAAAAAATAAAAAAGAAAATTATCCTGGCTGTATCAGTATTAGATATTCGGATAATGTTATATACAAAGAAATAATGTTTATGATAAAAAAACTAGTAGATATGCAATGCGGGGTTAGTTAAATGGTATAACTGCGGCCTCCAAATCCGCTATCGTAGGTTCGATTCCTGCACCCCGTGCCAAATTCAAACTATTTTCGTTTTCGGCGATTTTTTTGTGGGCGGCGATAAACGCCGCCCACAATTCAGAACTAAAAATTCCGCTTTGTTTGAAAATCGCACAAATATACAACTGCGCTCGAACCTTTTTCCAAAGAAACTGTTGATTTCTTGTATGCGCCCGCTTCCGCGCCCCGAAGAATCGGGGCTTTCAAAAACCGAAAAATTTTCCAACTCCTTTC
>Ga0172375_10002184_pt1 | contig 30779 bp, 28 predicted proteins | sample LakKiv1m_FD_114537 | JGI IMG/M metagenome (GOLD analysis project Ga0172375, IMG submission 114537) | Freshwater microbial communities from Kabuno Bay, South-Kivu, Congo - kab_092012_11.1m | ecosystem: Environmental > Aquatic > Freshwater > Lake | place: Democratic Republic of the Congo... | reverse complement strand
TGGGGATCGACAGCGGCGACGAGGCCGCCATGGCGTGGGCGAGCCGCGACACCATCGAGGGTGTGCCCCAACCCGCGAAGGTCTGGATCTCCTGCTTCGACTACTGCGGCCTCGGCGCAGGGGACGCGCTGCACCGCACGGCGGCCGTGACGGCGGCCCCCAACCCGTTCAACCCCACGGTCGAAATCAGCGCCGCCGCCGACTTCGGGGCCGTTGCGGTCGAGATCTACGACACGCACGGTCGGCGCGTCGCCGCCATGACGCCCGCACTCGCCCGCGGATCGTGGCGCGCAATCTGGGACGGTCGCGACGCATCGGGGCGCGCGGCGCCGTCCGGCACCTACCTGGCACGGGTGCGCGACGGGGCCGGGGCGACGGTTTCGTGCAAGATCGTGCTAGCGCGGTAGCTGCCGGCGTACGACCACGACACGCCTAGCGGCCGCTCCCATCGAGCGCCCGGTGACCGATCCCTACGGCGAAGCCGCGTAGCCCTGCACCACCTGGTCCGCGGGTGCGGCGAATCACCGGAGAAGGTCGATTTCCTCGATGAGCACCCGCTCGAGGTCGTCCTTCCCGATGTTGCGGTGCAGGACGCCCTTGCGGTAGATCGCGACCTTGGTCTTCCCGGCCGCGATCCCCAGGTCGGCCGCCTTGGCTTCCCCGGGCCCGTTGACGATGCAGCCCATCACCGCGATGACGCGGTCCGGCGGCAGGTCCTTGGCCAGCTCCTCGACGCGGCGCGCCAGCGCCACGACGTCGACCTCGACGCGGCCGCAGGTCGGGCAGGCCACCACGCGCGCGAAGCCCTCGCGCAGGCCCAGGGCCTGCAGCATGTGGAAGGCGGCCGTGACCTCCTCGACCGGATCGGCCGCCAGCGAGATGCGCACCGTGTCGCCGATCCCCTCGGACAGCAGCACGCTCATCGCGGTCACCGAGCGCGAGATGCCGGCCTGCAGCGTGCCGGCCTCGGTCACCCCCAGGTGCAGGGGCGCGTCGCTCAGGCGCGAGAAGCGGCGGCAGGCCTCGATCACCTCCGGCGGGTCGCTGCTCTTGAGCGAGACCACGACGTCGGCGAAGCCGACGGCCGCGAGCACTTCCAACTCGTCCAGCGCCGACTGCACCATGGCTCCCGCGGGATCGACCTTCGCCAGCTCCTCGTAGCGCCGGTGCAGGCTGCCCTTGTTGACGCCGATGCGGATGGGGATGCCGCGGTCCTGCGCCGCGCGCGCCACCTCGCGCACCTTGTCGGCGGAGCCGATGTTGCCGGGGTTGAGGCGCAGCTTGGCCACGCCGGCCGCGATGGCCTTGAGCGCCAGTTCGTGCTGGAAGTGGATGTCGGCGACCAGGGGCACCGTGGAGCTGCGCACCAGGCGCGGGAGGGACTCCGCCGCGGCGGCGTCGTTCACCGTCACGCGCACGATCTCCGCGCCGGCGGTCGCCAGTTCGAGGATCTGCTGCAGGGTCGCGTCGAAGTCGCCGGTCTTGGTGGTCGTCATCGACTGCACGCGGACGGGCTCGCCGCCGCCGACGCCGACCGTGCCGACCATCACGCGCCGCGTGGCGCGGCGCGTCGCGGTGGTGGGATATTCGTTCATGCTTCCTTCTTCAGGACCGGGCCGGCGGTGCGCAGGTCCCCCACGCGGCGCGTGACGCCCGCGGCGTCGAGGTGCTCCAGCAGGGGGATGCCCAGCTTGCGGCTCAGGCCGGTCAGTTCGCGGAACGTGGCGAAGTTGAGGCTGCCCTCGGCGTCGAAATGGGCGCGCAGGCGCGGCAGCAGCTCAGCCAGGGCGGCGGCGTGCACAGGATAGTCGTCCGTCACCATCACGGCACGCCCGCGCGCCGCCAGGTAGCGCAGGTACTCCTCGAAGTCGTGGCCGGCGAGTTGACCGGTCGGCAGGTCAGCGCCGATGGCGGCCGCGCCGGGCCAGTCCAGGCCGCAGGCCCGCAGGCGGGCCTCGACGGCGTCGACGGCTCGCCGCAGCCCGTCCGGCAGCACGTCGGACTGCGCCGGCCCGATGCGGTCGGCCGCGGAACTCCAGCCGCGCGCGGCGGCCAGGGCCTCGACCAGCGCGTTCCACTCCGCGGCCGAGCCCGTGAAGCGCGCCTTGCGGCGCGCTTCCTCCTTGCCCACGCCACCGCGCAGGGGATTGAGCCGCCAGGCTTCGTCGGCCAGGACCGCCACGCGGTCGGCGATCTCATCGATCAGGGCGCGGTCGTAGAGCCGCTTGCCCAGCGGCAACGCCGCGGGATCGGCGGCGAAAGCCGCGTGCTCCACCGCCGGCAGGCCGGCGGTCGCGGCCTCACGCAGCTTCTGGCGGAACAGCTCGGCCGGGTCGCCCAGCTCCAGGACCGCGAGCTCGGCCAGGGAAGTCTCGTCGAAGCGGCGGCGGCGGGGCGGGTCGCAATGCAGGACGCGGCCGCCGGCCATGGTGTCCAGCGGCGAGTAGAAGCGCAGCACCAGTCGGTCGCCGCGGCGTGCGACGAGCGGAGCTTCCAGCTGGAGCTGGACCAGGCCGCTGACGCAGCCGCTCTCGTGGGACAGCAGCTCCACGTCGAGCAGCGTCGCGCGGGCCAGCACCTCGCGGCCGGCGTGGTGGACGTGCAGGCGCTGGCGGTTCTTCAGGGCGCCGTCGAAGTGCGCCACCAGGTCGACGCGCGCGTCCAGCCGCAGCGTGGTGGCGCAGGCGCCGGGCGCGACCACCTGGAAACCGCGCTCCACCTCGTCCTTCTTGACGCCGTGCAGCGCGAGGGCCAGCCGCTGGCCCGAACCTCCGCTCGCGACCGCGCGGCCGTGGGCCTGCACGTCCCGCACGCGCACCTTGGCGCCGGCCGGCGCCAGTTCCAGCACGTCGCCCACGGCGGTCTCGCCGCTCCAGCAGGTGCCGGTCACGACGACGCCCGCTCCGGGCATGGTGAAGACCCGGTCCACCGGCAGCCGGAAGGGGCCGTCGCCGCCGCGGTCCGGCAGCGCGGCCGCCTCGGCGGCGAGCGCGGCGCGCAGGTCGTCGAGACCCTCGCCGGTGCGCGCGGAGACCAGGGCCGCGGGGCGGTCCTGCAGGAACGTGCCGCGCGCCAGGTCGCGCACCTCTTCGAGCGCGACCTCGGCCAGGTCACGGTCGACCAGGTCGAGCTTGGTGATCACGATGACGCCGCCGCGCACCCCGAGCGCAGCCAGGATCTCGAGGTGCTCGACCGTCTGGGGCATGACCCCCTCGTCCGCGGCCACCACCAGCAGCGCGAGGTCGACGCCGCCGGCCCCGGCGACCATCTGCCGCACGAAGCGCTCGTGGCCCGGCACGTCGACGACGCCCAGGGACGTGCCGTCCGCCAGGGTCATTTCCGCGAAGCCCAGCTCGATGCTGATGCCGCGCTCCTGCTCCTCCTTGAGACGGTCCGTCTCGATGCCGGTCAGCGCCTTGATCAGCGCCGACTTGCCGTGGTCCACGTGGCCGGCGGTGCCCAGGATGAAGCGGCGGGATTCTGAACTCACTTGATCATCTTTCGGTTGCCGGAGTGTTTGGCACAGATACGGGCAGGAACATAGCAGAGCGCGGGTTCCACGCAAAGCAGGGGGTAGGATTTTGAGCTTTTGTGGCGCCCATCCCTGATATCAGGGATGGCGTGACGATCGATCATTCGGCTGACGCCCGCGTTGCCGCTCGCAGATCCAGTTCGCGCCGGTGCAGCGCCCGATGACAGCGCGAGCACAGCGTCACCAGGTTCGTCGGCTCTGGCTTGCCGCCGGCCGCGACCGGGATGCGGTGGTGGACCTCGAGATACCTGGTGCATCGGCAGCCGGGTGCCTGGCAGTGGTGCCCGTCCCGGGCCAGCACCGCGCGACGGATCCGCGGCGGTACCGCAGCACGGCGCGAGCCGTGCTCCCCTTGACGCAGGGCGTCGCATTGCGCGGCCTCTAGCAATGCCGGCGACGCCTCGAACCTGCCGCGCGAGTTGCGGATTTCCGCGGTGCCGCGGTCGGGACAGCGGGAAATCACCAGGAGGTAACGGGGACCGGGGTCGGTCTGGTCCGGGATGTCACGCCGCACCAGCGCGGCGTATGCAGCCAGCATCAGCTGTGCTCCGTCTTCGCCATGGCCCTGCTTGCGCAGGATCTCGAGAGAGGCGCTCCACATGTCGTATTCCTCGGGAGACAACGCGAAGCTGACGTGACACTCCCGGTTGGCGGGCGAGAGCGGCGGCGTCTTCGCCGCCGCCACGGTGGGCGCCGATACAGGAACTGCCGGCACTTCCGGCGACATCGGCAACGTTGTGTTGGGTGATGCGGAGACCGGAGGCGAAGCCGTTCCGTGCGGCGAGTCTTCGGCATTGCCGCGAATCGCGGCGTTCATGTCCCTCGCGCCGAGTTTGCCGGCGGCATCGACCCAGAGATTCGCATCGGCCGGTGCGACTTGCGTGACGATCACCTGCGCCTGCGACCAGGAGAGTTCGCCCCGCTCCAGCGCTGCACGAACTTCGGGATACGCGCCGAGCCTCCGCCCCAATGCCAGGAAGACCTCGGTCTGGTTGCGGGTGAAACCGGCCACGGCCGCCGTGTAATCCGTGATCGTGGCGTAGCCCAGGGCGCGGTGGACCTTGCGGTCCTGGATCGCGACCAGGTAGTGCAGGCTGCGCACCAGGCTGCGGCGCAGCGTCTGCACGGAGGTCCGGAAGTTGTTGTGCAATGCGAGTGCAGCTGGTGTGGCCAGCACGGAGCACGCAGCCGCGTCGGAACGCGGCTGCCCGGGGATTTCTGACACGGCCGAATCGATTCCGGGAGGGAAAGAACTTGATCCATCATCACAGCCATCCCTGACATCAGGGACCTGCGGCATCAACCGTCAAATCATGAACGCATGACCCGCGCCAAATCCGCCCCGGCTCCACTCAATCGCTCACGCGCTCGATCTTCCCGCCCAGCGCCGCGAACTTCGTCTCGATCCGCTCGTAGCCGCGGTCGATGTGGTAGATGCGGTCCACGGTGGTGGTGCCCGCGGCGGCCAGGCCCGCCATGATCAGCGCCGCCGAGGCGCGCAGGTCGGTGGCCATCACCGGCGCCCCCGAAAGTCCGGGCACGCCGAAGATCGTGGCCGTCGCGCCGTCGAGCCGGATGTCCGCGCCCAGGCGGCGCAGCTCGGCGGTGTGCGTGTAGCGGTCGGGGTAGATCGTCTCGCTGATGTGGCTGGTGCCGTCGGCGCGCGTCAGCACCGCCATGAACTGCGCCTGCATGTCGGTCGGAAAGCCGGGGAACGGCCGCGTCACGATCTCCACCGAGCGCGGCCGCCCGGGCGCCGCCACGCGGACGCAGTCCGCCGTCTCTTCGACGCGGCACCCCATGCTGCGCAGCACCGCCACCGGCTCGCCCAGGTGGTCTGGCCTGCAGTCCAGCACCGAGACCTCGCCCCCGGTCATCGCGGCCGCGGCCAGGAACGTGCCCGCCTCGATGCGGTCCGGGATCACGCGGCAGCGCAGCGGGTCGAGCGCGGCGACGCCGTGGACCGTGAGGGTGGTGGTGCCGCCGCCCTCGATGCGGGCGCCGGCCCCGATCAGGGCGTCGACGAGCTGCGTGACTTCGGGCTCCACCGCGCAGTTGGCCAGCACCGTCTCGCCCTCGGCCAGCACCGCCGCCATCAGCACGTTGCAGGTGGCGCCCACGCTGCTGGGCTCGAAACGGAAGTTGCCGCCGCGCAGGCCGCGCGGGGCGCGGGCGTTGATGTAGCCGCCCTCGAGGTCGGTCTCGGCGCCGAGCGCGCGCAGACCTTCCAGGTGCAGGTTGACCGGCCGCGGCCCCCACGCGCAGCCGCCGGGCAGCGAGACCCGCGCCTCGCCCCGGAACGCGCACAGCGGCCCGAGCACGTACACGCTCGCGCGCATCGTCTTGACCAGGTCGTAGGGGGCCTCGATGCCGTCGGCGGCGGTGGTGTCCAGCCGCAGCACTCCCTCGGTCAGGTCGCACTTCACGCCCAGGATCGTCAGCAGGCGCATGAAGGTGCGCACATCGCGCAGGTCCGGCACGTTGCGGATGACCGACTCGCCGCGGGTCAGCAGCGCGGCGGCCATCAGGGGCAGCACGGCGTTCTTCGCGCCGCTGCAGCGCACCTCGCCCGACAGGCGGACGGGGCCCTCGATCACGAAGCGGTCCATGCTTTGCTCCTCGCATCGCAGATCGCAGGTCGCAGGTCGCAGGTCGCGGGTCGCGCCCGCGGCCGGTTCCGTCGCCGCTACAGCCGGCCGGTCACGACCCGGTCGCGGTCGCAGTAGTCCCGCTTCACGGTCAGGGACGAGAACCCGGCTTCCTCGAGCAGGCCGGTCACATCCAACGCCTGATCCTCGCCGATTTCAAGCGCGATCCACCCGCCCGGCAGCAGCCAGCCCGGCGCCTCGCTCGCGATCGCGCGGTAGGCGTCCAGCCCGTCGGGGCCGCCGTCCAGCGCCGCGACCGGGTCGTGCGCGGACACCTCGCGCGGCAGCCCGGCCAAGTCGCCGCGGCGCACGTACGGCGGGTTGCTGACCAGCAGGTGGGCCTGCCCGCGCAGGGCGGGCGGGAACGGCGCGCACCAGGGCCCCTCGTGCACCTCGACCCGCGCGGCCACCCCCAGCCGGCGCGCGTTGGCGCGGGCCAGGGCCGCCGCCCGCGGGTCGATCTCCGAGGCGTGGACGCGCAGCCGCGGCATCTCCGCCGCCAGCGAGCAGGCCACCACGCCGGTGCCGCAGCCGATCTCCAGCGCCAGGGGCGCCAGCCAGCTGCTCGCGCCCCCGGTCAGCAGGCACACGGCGGCCTCCACCAGGCGCTCGGTCTCGGGTCGCGGGATGAACACCCCCGCCTCCACCTGGAAGGCGCGCCCGTAGAACTCGGTCTCCCCCAGCAGCGTCTGCAGCGGCACGCCCGCGGCGCGCTGCCGGACCAGCTCGCGGTAGCGGTCGATCTCCCCGGGAGCCAGGGGCCGGTCGTGGAGGACGTAGAGGTCGATGCGCGCGAGCCCCAGCACGTGCCCCAGCAGGCGCTCGGCGTTCAGGCGCGCGGAATCGACGCCGCGCTTCTCGAAGAAGGCGGTGGTCGCCTGGATGAGCTCGCGCACGCTCTTGAGGGCTTCGGGCACGCGGATCTCCCGGCTGGAGGGTCGCCCCGGTCAGGCGCCGTCGCTGCGGCTCTCGGAGAGGGCTTCCTGGCGGCGGTGGTCCTGGATGGCCTGCACGACCTCGTCCAGGTCCCCCTGCATGATGGCTTCGAGGCTGTGCACGGTCAATCCGATCCGGTGGTCGGTGAACCGGCTCTGGGGGAAGTTGTAGGTGCGGATCTTGGCGCTGCGGTCGCCGGAGCCCACCAGGGTCCGCCGCTCCGCGGAGCGCGCGCTGTCCTGCGCGGCGATGGCCTGCTCGAGCAGGCGCGAGCGCAGCACCAGCATGGCCTTGGCCTTGTTCTTGTGCTGCGACTTCTCGTCCTGGCACTGGACGACCAGGCCCGTCGGCAGGTGGGTGATGCGCACGGCTGAGTCGGTGGTGTTGACCGACTGGCCGCCGGGGCCGGAGGCGCGGTACACGTCGATGCGCAGGTCGTTCTCGCCGATCTGGACGTCGACCTCCTCGGCCTCGGGCAGGACCGCAACGGTGACGGCCGAGGTGTGGATGCGGCCCTGGCTCTCGGTGGCGGGCACGCGCTGGACGCGGTGCACGCCACTCTCCCAGCGCAGCAGCCCGTAGACGCCCTCGCCGCGCACGGCGTAGCTGATCTCCTTGACGCCGCCGGCGGTGCCGGGGGTCGTCTCGAGCAGCTCGACCCGCCAGCGGCGGCGCTCGGCGAAGCGCACGTACATGCGGGCGATCTCCTCGGCGAACAGCGCCGCCTCGTCGCCGCCCGTGCCCGCGCGCACCTCCAGAATGGCGTCGCGGTCGTCGTTGGGGTCGCGGGGGAGCAGCGCCAGCTCCAGCTCCGCCTCGGCCGCCGCGAAGTCGCGCTCGCAGCCGGGCAGCTCCTCGCGGACCAGGGCCAGCAGCTCGGGATCGGTCTCGCCGTGCAGCAGCTCGCGGTGGCCGGCGAGCGTCTCCGCCAGCGCCTCCCACCGCCCGGCGATCTCCAGCACATCGCGCAGGTGGGCGTGCTCGCGCGAGACGTCGCGGAACCTCTGGCGGTCCTTGACCAGGTCGCCGTCGCTGAGCTGCCGCTCCAGGGCCGCCGACTTCTCCCGCAGGCGGACGATGATGTCCTTCACGTCAGGCCTCCGCCGGCACGGCCGCCGGCGCGTCGTAGGTCCGCGTCCGGAAGCCCTCGGGCTCGGGTTCGAGCACCGCCCGCAGGGCGGCCAGGCCGACCTCGAGCTGGGAGTCGTCGGGGCGGCTGGTGGTGATCTTCTGCAGCATCAGGCCCGGCCAGATCAGGGGCCGCACGAACCAGGCGTTGCGGAAGCGCCCCGAGAGCTTGATCGCCTCGTAGGCCAGGCCGCCGATGACCGGCACGAAGGCCAGCCGCAGCAGGCGCTGCCCGACGTCGTCGGGGCGGCCCAGGAAGCTGAACACGACCACCGAGATCAGCATCACGAAGAACAGGAAGCTGGTGCCGCAGCGCGGGTGCAGGGTCGTGAAGGGGCGCGTCTGGTCGACCGTGAGGTCGCGGTGCGCCTCGAAGGCGTGGATCGACATGTGCTCAGCGCCGTGGTACTCGAAGACGCGCGCCATGTCCTTCATCCGCGAGATGAGCATCAGGTAGGCCACGAACATCGCGATGCGGATCACGCCGTCGATCAGGTTGAAGCCGAAGCCGTGGCGCACGCCGGTCAGGTCGGTCAGCACCAGCGGCAGGTAGAAGAACAGGCCCAGGCTCAGGACGAAGGCCACCACGATCGTGCCCCACATCAAGGCCGTGTCCTTGAAGCCCTTCTTCGTCTCGACGCGCTCCTCGGTCATGGCCTGGTCGGCCGAGAACATCAGCGCGCCGATGCCCAGACCCATCGACTCGATCAGGTGGATGCCGCCGCGCAGCACCGGGACGTTAAGGAAGCGCCAGCGGCGGAACACGCTGCGGAAGGGCTGCTTGCGCACCACGATCCTGCCGTCGGGCGTGCGGACGGCCGTGGCGATGGCCGTCGGCGAGCGCATCATCACGCCTTCGATCACGGCCTGGCCGCCGACGGCCAGGTCCATCTCGCGGGGATCGCAGGCACGGGGCGCCTCGCCCCCCGCGGCCGGTTGTCCGTTCATCTGGTTCCGTCCTCGCATGGCTTCTGGTGACCGCTCCGCCCGCCGGGCGGAGCGAAGCCCCCGCCGGGGGCTCCCACAAAGAACGAGGGTGCCGGCCCGTTCGCCAGCACCCTCGCGGAATCCTCCCGGGCGATCGTCCCCGGGTCCCGTCTCTCCGGGCGTCCGGCGCGGCGGCTGTCGCCGCTGCGCGCCGCTAGTTCTGCTTGTCGCCGTAGACGCCCTGGTACCGCTTCTTGAAGCGCTCGATGCGTCCGGCGGTGTCGACGATCTTCTGCTGGCCGGTGAAGAACGGGTGGCAGTTGGAGCAGATCTCCACGTTGATCTTCGGCAGCGTCGAGCGGGTGTGGACCACGTTGCCGCAGAGGCAGCTGACCTCGCACTCGACGTACTTGGGATGGATGTCCTTCTTCATGGCACTCACCTTCGCATCCGTTGGTCTCGGCTCCGGGAAGCCCCATAATTAACTCCGGGATCCCGAAAGGGCAAATTTTTTGTCCGGCATCGGCACCGGGCGGGCGAACGGGCGGCGGCGGGCGGCTTCAGGCGCAACACGCTGCCGAAAATCGCGTTAGGTGTTCATCGCCGCCAGGAACTGCTCGTTCGTCTTGGTCTTGCTGAGCTTGTCGATCATGAACTCCATCGCCTCGTGCGGGTTGTAGTCGCTGAGGTACTTGCGCAGCACCCAGATCTTGTTGAGGTCCTTGCGGTCGATCAGCAGGTCCTCCTTGCGGGTGCCGGACTTGAAGATGTCCACCGCGGGGTACACGCGCTTCTCGGCGATCTTGCGGTCCAGGACCAGCTCCATGTTGCCGGTGCCCTTGAACTCCTCGAAGATCACCTCGTCCATGCGCGAGCCGGTCTCGATCAGGGCCGTGGCGATGATCGTCAGCGAGCCGCCTTCCTCGATGTTGCGCGCCGCGCCGAAGAAGCGCTTGGGCTTCTGCAGGGCGTTGGAGTCGACGCCGCCGGACAGGATCTTGCCGGAGTGGGGCACCACGGTGTTGTGGGCGCGCGCGAGGCGGGTGATCGAGTCCAGCAGGATCACCACGTCGCGGCCGTGCTCGACCAGGCGCCGCGCCTTCGCAAGCACCATGCTGGCGACCTGCACGTGGCGCTCGGCCGGCTCGTCGAAGGTCGAGCTGACGACCTCGCCCCTGACCGAGCGGGCCATGTCGGTGACCTCCTCGGGCCGCTCGTCGATCAGCAGCACGATCAGCACGACCTTGGGGTTGTTCTCGCTGATGGCGTTGGCGATCTTCTGCAGGATGATGGTCTTGCCGGCCCGCGGCGGCGAGACGATCAGCCCGCGCTGGCCCTTGCCGATCGGCGCCATGAGGTTGATCAGGCGCGTCGTGATGTCCCCGTTGGCGCACTCGAGGTTCAGCATCTCCTCGGGGTACAGAGGCGTGAGGTTGTCGAAGAGCGTCATGTTCTTCGCCTTCTCGGGGTCCTCGTAGTTGACGGACTCCACCTTGAGAAGCGCGAAGTAGCGCTCGTTGTCCTTGGGCGGGCGCACCTGGCCCGAGACCGTGTCGCCGGTCTTGAGGTCGAACTTCTTGATCTGCGAGGGCGACAGGTAGATGTCGTCCGGGCCGGGCAGGTAGTTGTACTTGGCGGAACGCAGGAACCCGTAGCCCTCCTGCAGGACCTGGAGCACCCCCTCGGCGTAGATCAGGCCGTTCTTCTCGGTCTGCCCCTCGAGGATCTTGAAGATCAGCTCGGACTTGCGCAGGGTGCTCAGGCCCTCGATGTTCAGCCCCTTGGCGATCTCCACCAGCTCGGTGATGTTCTTGTCCTGCAGTTCCTTGATGTCCATTTCGCTCCCGTGGCCGTGGCCGGCCGGGCCTGGGTCGGTGGGTGTGCTTCCCCGTGGAGATTCTATCGGCAAGGCCGCGCAGGGCGTTCGCGCGGCGTATCGGACGGGTTGTCGCCGGGTCTGGATATCGCGTGCGGGTTCCGGAGCGGCCACCACGATACTGCAAGCGCCGTGCCTTGTCCAGGCCGGGGCACCGACGGCCCCGGCCGCGAGTCGGGGGTCAGTTTTCGCCCGACAGCTTCCGGTAGGTTGCCATGTTTTCGTTCATCAGGGCCTCGTTGCCCAGCTTCCCGTGGCAGAGTCCCAGGTAGAAGAAGCCGTTGACGCTCTCGAAGTACTGCCCGACCAGGGCGTTGCCGGTGTTGACGCCCTTCTCGAACTGCTCGCGGGCCTGCCGCTGCAGCTCGGCCTGGCGCGTCGGGTCGGTCTCGGCGGCGGCCTCCTTGTCCAGGTCGTCGCCGTACTTGTAGTGGATCTGCAGCTTCTGCAGCAGGGTGTCCTCTTCGGGCACGGACTCCAGGCGCAGGGCCTTCTCGTAGAGGTCCAGGGCCGTGGCGTAGCGGTGCACGTCGACGCCGCTGTAGAGGCCGGCCGCCTGCAGGACGAGGAAGTAGACGTCCTCGTCGTTGCCCACGTCGTCGTCGGACTCGTAGATCCCCACCACGCGGATCAGCAGGTCGGCGGAGCGCTCGAACTGCCGCTGGTCCTTCGACAGGTTCGCGATGTCGATCAGCAGCGGGGCGTCGTCGGGATGATCGGCCAGCAGCTGGTCGTAGATCGCGGCGGCCTCGTCCTTGCGGCCGAGCCTGCCCAGCACGTTGGCCTTGTCCGAGAGCAGCTCGTAGGCGCCGGGGTTCCCGGCGAGCACCTGGTCGAGCAGGTCCAGGGCCTCGGTGTAGAGCTCCTGGTTCTCGCCGGAATCGGTGGCGAGCTGGATCTTCATGCGCGCCAGGTTCTTGATCGGGGCGATGGAGTCGGGCAGGCAGGCGTAGGCGAGCCGGAACTGGCCCTCGGCGGCCTCGTAGTACTGTCCCTGGTACTCGTTCTTGGCGTCGTTGTTGCGCAGCACGTAGCTGTACATCAGGGACTCCTGGACCCGCTCGGCCAGCGTCGGGTCCATGGCCTTCGCCTTCTGGTAGTAGTCGTAGGCGGTGGTGTAGTTGAGCTTGGCCGCGAGGAACTCGTTGTCGCGCACGTTCTCCTCGGCCTGCTTGGTGTGCGCTTCGCCGAGGTAGAAGAACGCGTCCGCCTCGTCGGGGCTGTATTCCAGGCCCTCGTGCAGCACGTCGATCGCCTTCTGGTACATCTGCTGGTCGATGTAGAGGATGGCGCTGGTCACGTGCGCGGATCGGCATCCGGGCAGGGCGAACAGCAGCACCAGGCCGGCGGACACGAGGATGCGCTTCGACGTCATTCGGATTCCCCCTGAGGACACGCACACGGCAGCCGGCCAGCTCGAGGATCGGGATCTGCCGGGGTGGGGACGTGGCGCCGGTTCCGGCCGGTCAAGGCGCAAGGGTCGCATGGAGACTGGGCGCCGCGGAAAGCAATGAGCAACAAGAATTAAATGCCGCCGCCGGCTCCCTGTCAAGAGGAGACGACGGGGGCGGCGCCTCAGCGGGGCGGGCGGGAGCCGTGCTCCCAAGGCAGCATCTTCAGGAACTCGCGACGCTCCTCGACCGTCATGCTGCCGAGATCCTCGACGAGCGCCTCGGCGACCGTCGAGTCGAGCCGGGCCTGGGCGGCCGTCATGGCCCGCACCAGCGGCAGGATCGCGGCCCGGTCCAGGTCGGGGCTGTTCAGGGCCTCGCGCAGGGCCAGCCGGGCGGACTCGACCTCGTCGCGCAGGCCGTCGACGCGCGGGCGCATCCGCTCGCGCAGTTCCTGCAACCGGCCGTGGCGCTCGGGATCGAAACGGCGGTTCGGGAGCTGCCCTCGCCCCTCGCCCCGCATCCCGCCGCCCGGGCCGGCGTCGTACCGGAACCGGCAGGCCGCGACCGCGGCCGAGGCGTCGTCGCGCACCCGGCGCAGCGCCAGGCCGAGCCCGACGTTCAAGCCCAGGGAGACCAATAGCAGCAGCAGCAACAGGCGCTTCATCGTGTTCCCCCTTGCGCGGGATCGTACCAGGCCGTGGCGATCAGGCCGTCGAGATCGGAGGCCGCGTCCTCGGACAGCAGCGTGCCGGCGATGATGTCCTGCGTCAGGATCCGCGCCACGCCGGTCGGTTCCCCGGCGAGCCGGTCGCCCAGCACGACGCCGCAGACCAGCGCCGCCGCCGCGGCCGCGGGGAAGGACCAGCGGCGCCAGTCCCTGGCGCCGGGCCGCTCCCGCGACGGGTGCAGGGCGGCCGCGATCCCCTCCCAGGCCGGGCGGACCGGCGCCGGGGCCGTCAGCTCTCCCAGCGCGTTCCAGGCGGCTTCGCTCCGTGCGAGGAGCCGGCGGCAATCCTCGCAGGCCGCGCAATGCGCCTCGACCTCCTCGCGGGCGGCCCGGTCGAGGCTTCCGCCCAGCCAGGCGGTCAGTCGTGTGTCGATGTGGTTCATCAGCCTGCTCCTGGTTCGGGTGCGAGTTCCCGGCGCAGCGTGTCCAGCGCCCTGACGAGCAGGGACTCGACCGCACCCTCGCTCGTGCCCATCGCCGCGGCGATGTCGCGCTGGCTCAGGTCGTGGTACCGCCGCAGCACCAGCGCTTCACGCTGACGCGGCGGGAGTCCCGCCAGAGCCCGCTGGAGCCGCTGCCGCAGCTGCTCCCCCGCGACGACCGCGTCGGGCGCGGGCCCGTGCCCGGCCCGGTCGTGTACGTCGATGTCGAAACGCACCCAGCCGACGATCTTGCGCCGCCGCGCCCAGCTGCGCGCCAGGTTGCCGGCGATGCGGAACAGCCAGCTCTGGAAGCGGCCCTCGGGCCGGTAGCTCCCGGCGTGGGCGTGGACCTTCAGGAAGGTGTCCTGCGTCAGGTCCTCGGCCTCCTCGCGCGACCCGGTCATGCGCCAGTGGAAGGCGTGGACCTGGCGCTCCCAGCGCTCGACGAGGAGGCGGAAGGCCGCCTCCTCGCCCGCGGCGATGCGCGTCATGAGCTGGTCGTCGTTCACGGGTCGTCACTCTCCGCTTCACGTCAGGTCAGCGATTCCCTCCGCGCGGCCCATGCGGACCGTCGCCGTCGCACGCGCCGGGAGCGCAGGCCTGGCCGCCACGGTGCATCCCGCGGCCGCCCTGCAGGTCGCAGCCGCCCCGCATGCCGCAACCGTCATCGGGGCCGGGCCGGCCGCCGCGACCGCCGCGTCCGCGCGGGCCGTCGCCGGGCAGCGGCATCCGGTCGCGCTGCTCGGGCGTCAGCTGCTCGCGGACCGCCAGGCGGGTCTGCATCCGACGCACCTGCTGCTCGGTGCGCAGCTCGCCCATCCGCTCGATGAGCCGCGCGGCGGCCGCGGCGTCGGGCTGATCCTGCATCATGACGCCCTGCAGCTCGTGGCGCAGACGCAGGATCTCCTTGCGGGTCTCGCGCCCGCGCTCGCGCGACTCCTCGCGGATCTTGGCGATGGCCGCGGTCTGGGCCTCGGTCAGGTCCAGCCGCGCGAACATGCGATCGGGGCCGTCCCCGTCGCCGCGGACGCAGGGCGCGTTGCCGGGTCCGGCCCAGGCGGCGGCGGCCACGATCAGGATCAGGGCGGCGATGAACGGGATGCGGGTCCTCATGTCGATATCCTCCGGCGTGTGGGGTCTTGCGGCAAGGTTCGTTGCCTCCGCTTGCAGATTCACGCCCCCGAACGCGCGGACGCCGCCGATCCTGCGCGGCCGGATCAGGGCCGCGCGAGCAGCGAATCGACGCGGGCCAGTTGTTCCCGCAGTCCCGCGTGGTCGGGCAGCCGGCGCCGGCCCGCATCGAAGACCGTGCGCGCCTCCGGGTAGCGATGAGCGCGGGCCAGGACCACGCCCAGATCCAGCCAGCCGCGGGGATCGTCGGGCGCGACCTCCGTCAGGCGGCCGGCGAGCGCCTCGGCCTCGTCGTCGCGACCGGTCCGCGACGAGGCGACGACGGCCTGGTGCAGCAGGTCGGGATCCGCGGGCGCCCCGCGCAGCAGGTCCAGCAGCACGGGCCACGCGGCGGCCGCGTCGCCCTGGCGCACGGCCAGCGCGGCGAAATCGCGGCGGACGTCCACGGCCGGCGCGGCGCGCGCCATCCCCTCGCGCAGGCAGGCCAGGGCCTCCGCGTCGCGGCCGGACCGCAGGAGCGACGCGGCCAGGCCGCGCCACGCCTCGGGGTGGGCGGGATCGCGCGCGATCGCGGCGCGGAACAGGTCCTCGGCGCGGCGCTCCAGTTGCCCGGCCGGACCGTCTTCCGCCGCGGCAGCCCAGCTCGCCTCGGCGAGACGCGACCAGCGGACCGCTTCGTTCAGATCGCCGGCGGCGGCCAGTCGCGCGAGCCCATCGCCCAGGCCCCAGGGCTGCACCGCCAGCGCGGCCGCGACGACCACGGCGCCGGCGGCGGCCAGGGAGCGCCCGCGTCGCCGCAGCAGGGCGGCGGTGGCGGCCCCGGTCAGCAGGGCCAGGCCCGGCACCAGCACCAGCCGGTAGCGCGAGACGACGAAGAACGGGCTCTGCGCGACGACGATCAGCAGCAGGCCCAGCGCCCACGGCCGCAGCCGCGGGTCGCGACGCAGCGCCAGGGCGGCGCCAGCCAGCCCGCCCGCCGCGAGCAGCCCGTAGGGCACCCAGAACAGGCGCAGGACGGGCGCCTCGCGCGCCCAGGCGGCATCGGGTGAGATCTGCGGGATCTCGGCCGCCACCAGGTGCAGGCGCAGCTTGCGCAGCCACAGGCCGACCGTGTGCAGGGGCCGCTCCTTCACGGCGCGCCACGCCTCGGCGGCCCAGGCGCGATCGGCGGCCCCCTCGTCGGCCAGTTCCCGCCCGAGCCGCTCCGACAGGAAGCGGCGCCCCGACGGGTCCTCCCCGACGTCCAGCCCCCGGAAGGACTGGTACATCCCGTTGGCCTCGCCGCCGTTGCCGATGTAGAGGTTGATGCCGGCGTTGAGGCTCGGCCCGGCCGGCCGGCCCAGCCGCGCGGTGTTGGACAGGATGAAGGGCGACATCGCCAGCAGCGCCGCGGCGAGGATCGCCGCCCGCCGGCCGCGTCGATCACCGCGGCCGCACACCGACAGCGCCGGCACGAGCAGCAGCAGGGCGGTGCCGCGCAGCAACGCGGCGAGCCCGAGACACACGCCAGCCGCGGCGGCCCTCCAGCGGGAACCACCGACGCCGGCGCCGTCCTCACCCGCCGCGATCGCAAGCGACATGCCGAGCGTGGCCAGGAAGGCCAGCGGCACCTCCATCAGGGCGGACCCCGCGAGCACCGCCCCCGGGCGGTAGAGCAGCCACAGCAGCGCCGGCAGCCAACACACCCCTGGCGGCAGCAGTCGTCGGCCCTCGCGCAGCAGCAGCCAAGCCGTCCCCAGCCACATCGCGAACTGGACCACGCGCAGGCCCCAGGGAGGCGGCCCGATCCGCACGCGGTGGGCGTCCAGCACGCGCCCGCCACCGGTCGCCGCCACGAGGTAGGGATAGAGGGGGGACATGACCGCCGGCCGCTCCGGGACCAGGCGTCCCGCGGCGATGGCGGCCCCCTCGCGCAAGTAGTGCGCCTCATCGAGCACCGGGACGCGGGACAGGGGGGTGCGGTCGAGATCGCGCCACGCCACGAACCACGCCGCGGCCACGACCAGCGCCACGGCCGCGGCCGCGAGCCGTCCCCAGCGGTTCCCGGTGACGGAGCGGATCATCGGCCTCCCCGCGTCACACGCTGAAGCGGATGTTCAGCACGTCGCCGTCGCGGACCTCGTAGGACTTCCCCTCCAGGCGGAGCTGGTTCAGCTTCTTGGCCTCGGCCAGGCCGCCGGCGGCGATGAGGTCCTCGTAGGATACGGTCTCGGCGCGGATGAAGCCGCGCTCGAGATCGGAGTGGATCACGCCCGCCGCCTCCGGCGCCAGCGCGCCGCGGCGCAGCGTCCACGCGCGGCACTCGTCCTCGCCCACGGTGAAGAAGCTGTGCAGGCCCAGGGCGCGGTAGGCCGAGCGCACCATGCGGTGGGCGGCGGGCTCGGCGATGCCCAGGTCGGCGAGGAATTCGCTGCGTTCCTGCGGCGACAGCTCGGCCAGTTCGGCTTCGACCTTGGCGCAGAGGTCGACGACCTCCGCCCCGGTCGCCGCCGCGGCCGCGAGCACGTCCTGCGGCACGCCGCCCTCGTCGCCGTTCAGCACCAGGATCAGCGGCTTGAGCGTGAGCAGGGAGAAGCCGCTGGTCAGCTTGCGCTCGTCGGCGTTCAGCTCGAGATCGCGCAGGGGCTTGCCGTCGCTCAACGTCGCCTGGAAGCGCTCCATCAGCGGCGGCTCCAGCGGCTGGTCGTTCTTGCCCTTGCGCTGCTTCTCCTTGGCCAGCTTGTCGATCCGGTTCTCGACGACCTGCAGGTCGGCCAGGACCAGCTCCAGGGCCAGCGACTCGATCTCCGCCAGGGGGTCCGGCGTCTCGATGTCGTTGTCGAAGCAGCGCACGACCTGGGCCAGGGCGTCGACCCGCCGCGCGTGCTCCAGGAACCGCGTGCCCTCGCCCGGGCCGGCGGCGCCCGAGGGCTCGAAGCCGGGCACGTCGACCCATTCCACCGTGGCGTGGACCTCGCGCTTCGGCTTGAACATGGCGGTCAGTTTCTCCAGGCGCGGGTCGGGGATCCTGCCGACGGCGAGGTGGGGCTCCACCCCCCCCTGGCCGGTGGGCAGGGAGGCGCCGGTGACGGCGTTGAACAGGGTGGTCTTGCCGGTGAACTTGAAGCCCAGGATGCCGATCTGCACGCGGATCTCCTCGGTGGTCGGGGGGTGGGACGGCCGGATGATAGCCCCCCCGCCGGTGATCTGCAATCCGGGCCTGCCGGCGGCGCGGCGGCGGCCGGCTGAAAATCTCTGCGCAATTCCTTGAGATTCCGGCAGCCGCGATCTACCATCGATGTGAATTGCTTAACAGCGCGTCCACCCCCAGCGAAGGACTGAGGCCATGTTCCGCAAGAAGCACTCCCACGCCTCCGGTTTCCCCACGCGCATGGAACTGCTGCACGACCCCGCGCTGAACAAGGGTTCCGCCTTCACCGACAAGGAGCGCGACGCGCTCGGCCTGCGCGGCCTGCTGCCGCCGCGGGTCCACACCATCGAGGACCAGGTCGACCGGGTCCTGGAGAACTTCCGCAAGCAGCCGACGGACCTGGCCAAGTACATCTTCCTGATCGGCCTGCAGTCGCGCAACGAAGCCCTGTTCTACCAGGTGGTCCTGAACAACCTCGACGAGATGATGCCCATCGTCTACACGCCGACCGTCGGCCAGGCCTGCGTCGAGTACGGCCACATCTTCCGCAAGCCGCGCGGCCTGTTCATCACGGCCGAGGACCGCGGCCACATCGAGGACATCATCTGGAACTGGCCCGAGGAGGACGTGCGCATCATCGTGGTCACCGACGGCGAGCGCATCCTCGGCCTGGGCGACCAGGGCGCCAACGGCATGGGCATCCCGGTCGGCAAGCTGACGCTCTACACGGCCTGCGCGGGCGTCCACCCCTTGCACACGCTGCCCATCACGCTGGACGTGGGCACCGACCGCGAGACACTGCTCAACGACCCCCTCTACATCGGCATGCCCCACAAGCGCCTGCGCGGCCCCGCCTACGACGAGTTCATCGAGGAGTTCGTGGTCGCCGTGCAGAAGGTGTACCCCAAGGCGATTCTCCAGTTCGAGGACTTCGCCAACTGCAACGCCTTCCGGCTGCTCGCGAAGTACCGCGATCGTATCTGCAGCTTCAACGACGACATCCAGGGCACGGCTTCGGTCGCCCTGGCCGGCGTGTTCTCGTCGCTGCGGGTCACCGGCCTGCCGCTGTCCAAGCAGAAGATCCTGTTCTACGGCGCGGGCGAGGCGGGCATCGGCATCGGCGAGCTGATCGTCTCGGCGATGGTCGCCGACGGCATGGAACGCCAGGCGGCGAAGGAACGGATCTGGTACGTGGACTCCACCGGCCTGGTGTGCAAGTCGCGCACCGACCTGGCGGTGCACAAGAAGCCGTTCGCCCACGACCACCCGTTCATCGGCAACCTCCTCGAGGCCGTGGAGAAGCTGCAACCCACCTGCCTGATCGGCGTCTCGGGTACGCCGCAGACATTCACCAAGCCGGTGGTCGAGGCGATGGCCCGCATCAACAAGCGGCCGGTGATCTTCGCGCTGTCCAACCCGACCTCGAAGGCCGAGTGCACGGCCGAGCAGTGCTACGCCTGGACGGAAGGACGCGCCCTGTTCGCCAGCGGCAGCCCCTTCGACCCGGTGGAGCTGAACGGCAAGCGCCACGTTTCGGGCCAGGGCAACAACGCCTACATCTTCCCCGGCATCGGCCTGGGCGCGATCGTCTGCGAGGCGACGCGGATCACCGACGTGATGTTCTCGCGGGCGGCCCACGCGCTGGCCGAGCAGGTGACCGAGGGCGACCTGGAGACCGGCTGCCTGTTCCCGCCCCTGCAGCAGATCCGCAAGGTGTCGGCGCACATCGCGGTCGCGGTCGCCGAGGTCGCCTACGACGAGGGACTCGCGCAGAAGCCGCGTCCGGACGACCTGCTGCAGGCCATGAAGGACGCCATGTACAACCCGGCCTACGTCAGCTACCTCGAGTGACCCGCAGGCGGGCGACCACGCCCGCCGCGGGCCGGCCGTCGGGGTCGCGGTCCTCCACATGCGCCAGGATGTCGAACCGGGAGGCGGGGAAGAGCTCGAGGAGCTCCCCCGCCTCCAGGCAATAGCGCCGTTTCGGCAGACGCACGACGTCGGGCGCGAAGCGGAAGGTCCGCACCACCGCCACGCCGCCGGGCGCCAGCAGTTCCGGCAGCCCCGTCAGCAGGGGGCGGTGCAGGAAGCGCAGCGCAAGCGCCAGCGCCCACGGCCCGGCGGGCGCCGCACCGGCGGCGGTCAGGTCCCGGCGCAGCGTGCGCACCGCGACGCCCCGTCCGTGGGCGAGCCGCTCGCAGAGGGCGAGCGCGTCCGGCAGATGATCCACGGCCGTCACCTCGTGGCCCCGCCCCGCGAGCCACACCGCTTCGCGGCCGCCGCCGCAGCCGAAATCGATCGCCGGCCCCGCGTCGGGTCCGGGCAGCAGGTCGGCGTGGGCGGCCAGGAAGGCGTTCGGTCGCCAGAGGACGCGATCGCCCGCTCCGACTTCCCACTCGCCCGGCGGTGCGTCCCTCCCGCGCAGCACCGCCCCGTCGACCTGTTCGCGGCCGCGATCGCGCAGCCAGCGCACCGCCGCGGCCACGAGGCCGGGCTCGTCGCCGACCAGCAGCAGCGGCAGGTGGCGCGGGGGCAGAAGCGCGGCGGGCAACGCGGCGGCGAGGTCGGCGGCAAGAGCCGCATCGATGTCCGTCCCGCCGGGCCGGGCCGCGGCCGCGACCGGCAACGACACCGCCCCGCGCGGATGGCCGGCGCGATGGGCCGCCGTCGGCCGCAGGTCGGCCACGTCGCCGGAGCGCCAGGCGGGATGGGTGCCAACGTCGTGCCAGGACAGCAGTTTCAAGCGGCGACCCCCTTCCCCGCCGGCCGCGGGTCTGCTATGATCCGCGCCGACGCCGGCCGCGGTCCCGAGCCGCGGCCGGGATCACCGACGGCGGGTGGACCATGCTGCGTTACGCCTTGTTGCGGACCGTCCTGGATCCCTTGCTGGCAGTCGCCGGCGACGAAGGGCTCGTGCGCCTGGAATTCCTGCCGCGCGCCTACCAATACCACATCCACGCCCACGCCGTCGCGCGGTCGCTCGGCGACGAGCCGGGCCTGCTGGAGGACGACGCGTCGTTCGAGCCCCTGCGTTCCCAGCTCGCCGAGTACTTCACGGGACGCCGCGAGATCTTCGACCTGCGACTGGACCCCCACGGCACGCCCTTCCAGGCGGCGGTGTGGCGCCGGCTGCTGGCGATCCCCTGCGGGAAATTGCGCACCTACAAGCAGGTGGCCGCCGAGATCCGGCGGCCCAGCGCGGTGCGGGCGGTCGGCCAGGCCGTCGGCCAGAACCCCCTGCCCATCCTGATCCCCTGCCACCGCGTGGTCGGCTCGGACGGCGCGCTGGTCGGCTTCACCGGCGGCCTGACGGTCAAGGCCCAGCTGCTGCGCCTGGAAGGCCACACCCTCGGCGACACCCCCCGCCTGGAACCCCCTCAACTCTTCTGATCGCGGGCCGAAGACAAGCCCGTCTCCGGGCTGGCGCGACGCGTCGTCCCCGGGTTATCTTCCCCGGCCAACCCGCCCCGCACGGGGGTGGACGGCCCAGACTGCCGAGCGACGAGGAGTCCCCATGTCCGTGACCGAGCGCTTCGGACCCGAACGCTCCCTGCCGGCGTCGTTGGCGCCGCTGTACGAGATCGCGCACAACCTCTGGTGGACCTGGGACGCCGAGGCGACGCGCCTGATGATCGAGTTGGATCCCGTTCTCTGGAAGAGCGGCCGGCACAACCCCCTCGCAGTCATCGCAGCCCTCGACGCGACGCGGCTGACGGCCCTGGCCGCCGACGCGGACTTCACGGCGCGGCTCGCGGCGGTGCGCGACCGCCAGCGGGCCTACCTGGGCGGCGGCGAGCCGCCGATCGACCTGGACTTCGGCGGGCGCCTGATCGGCTACTTCTGCGCGGAGTTCGGCATCCACGAGTCCCTGCCCATCTACTCCGGCGGCCTGGGCATCCTCGCCGGCGACCACCTGAAGGCCGCCAGCGACCGCGACCTGCCGCTGGTCGCCGTCGGCCTGGCCTACCGCTACGGCTACTTCCACCAGGAGGTGGACCTGGCCGGCCGCCAGCACGAGGTCTACCTGGCGAACGAGTTCGAGCAGCTGCCCATGGCCCTGGTGCACGACCGGCACGGCGAACCCCTGACGCTGTCGCTGCCGTACCCGGGGCGCAAGGTGCTGGCCCATGTCTGGAAGGTGAGCGTCGGGCGCATCCCCCTGTACCTGCTGGACACCGACGTGCCCGGCAACAGCGCCGAGGACCGCATCATCACCGGGCACCTGTACGGCGGCAACGAGGACACGCGCGTCCGCCAGGAGTTCCTGCTGGGCGTCGGCGGCCTGCGCGCCCTGCGCGCCATGGGCATCGCGCCCGCGGTCTGCCACCTGAACGAGGGCCACTCCTCGTTCCTCTGCCTCGAACAGCTGCGCCGGCACATCGTCGACGGGAGCCAGACCTTCGAGCGGGCCGTGGCTTCGGTGCGCGCGGGCTGCGTCTTCACGACCCACACGCCGGTGCCCGCGGGCAACGACAGCTTCGAGGTCGCCCACGTCATGCAGTACCTGCGCCCCTTGGCCGCGGGCATGGACGAGCCGGTCGAGCGGCTGATCGGCCTGGGCCTGACCGATCCCGGCGACCCCCACGGGCGATTCGAGATGACGGTGCTGGCCCTGCGCCTGTCGCGCTTCGCCAACGGCGTCAGCGCCCTGCACGGCGAGGTGTCGCGCGGGATGTGGCAGCACCTCTGGCCCGACCGGACGATCGCCCAGGTGCCCATCACCAGCGTGACCAACGGCGTGCACCTGCCCAGCTGGACGGCGCAGGAGATCGAGACCCTGCGGCGCGAGGCGGGCGCCGGCGCGCCGGCGCCGGATCGCCTCTGGCGGGTGCACGAGCACCTGCGCTCCGAACTGATCGGGGGCGTCCGTCGGCGTCTGCAGCGCCAGCTCGAGCGCAACGGCGCGCCGGCGGCGGAGATCGCCGACGTCGCCCGCGTGTTCGAACCGCACACGCTGACCATCGGCTTCGCCCGGCGCTTCGCCGAGTACAAGCGGGCCACGCTGCTGATGAGCGATCCCGACCGCTTCGTGCGGCTGCTGACGAACGCCGACCGGCCCGTGCAGATGCTGATGGCCGGCAAGGCCCACCCGCGCAGCGAACCGGGCAAGCTGCTGATCCAGCGCGTCTGGGAGCTGTCGCGCATCCCGGCGCTGCGCGGCCGGCTGGTGGTGCTGGAGGGGTACGACATCGCCCTGGCGCGCCGCATGGTGCAGGGCGCGGACATCTGGCTGAACACGCCGCGCCGCCCGCTGGAGGCCAGCGGCACCTCGGGCATGAAGGCGGCCGCCAACGGCGCCCTGAACCTCTCGGTGCTCGACGGCTGGTGGTGCGAGGGCTACGACGGGCGCAACGGCTGGGCCTTCGGCGACGACCACGGCGTGGACGAGGCGACGCAGGACGCCCGCGACGCCGACGAGCTGTTCGAGCTGCTCGAGAAGGTCGTGGTGCCGATGTTCTACGACCGCGGTCCCGACGGCCTGCCCCGCGCCTGGATCGAGCGCATGGGGCACGCCATGAGTTCGGTGGCCCCGCGCTTCAGCACCGAGCGGATGGTCGACGAGTACGCCGGCCGCTTCTACCTGCCCTGCGCGATGGACGACTGAGCCGCGCGACCGCGATCGCGTCAAGCGTCCCCGGGCGAGAGCCCGGGGACGATCTGCTTCAGGTCTTCGACGTAGCCCGCGAACAGCTCCCGCCCCCGCGGCGTCACGCGCACCACGGTCCGCGGCTTCTTCCCCACGAACTCCTTGATGATCTCCACGGCCCCCCCCTGCTCGAGGGTGGCGAGGTGGACCGACAGCGTCCCGTCGGTCAGGCCCAGCAGGGCCCGCAGTTCGGTGAACGCGGTCGCGCCGGACCGCATCAGGTGGGACATGACGAGCAACCGCGCCCGGCCGTGGATCAACGGGGCCAGGGGCGTCGGCGGCACGGTGGGCTGGCCGTCACCGCCGGGCGGCGGGGACGGCGGGTCGCGGCGCACGCTGGGGCCTCCTTGCCTCCGTGGTCCGCCTCGTGCTGGGGGTCGCGGCGTCAGGAGGACCGCGCCGGCATCCTGCCTGCGCGGTCCCCCGAGAGGGTGCCGGTCGGGGATCCTTCCCCGCCCTGTGAACAGGGTCCGCGGCCTTCACCGGCGCTCCGTCCGGACCCGGCGATCTCTCACGCCATCGACCTGGCTTTCTGGGTCGGCCGAGCCGACCGCGCCCGCCGTTTTCCATCCTTGGATCCCGCGGCGCAGATACTTTAATAATCCAAGTACTTTGATATTTCAAGTATAAAAAACGCCCGGCGCCGAAATTATCTCACCCGGGTTTGAGCGGCGCCGGGGCGCCTTGTATCTTGGGCGCGACGCGGCGCTGCCGCTGTCCATACATGGCCCGCACAGGGCGCGAACCCATCACCTGCCTGGAGGCCGCGATGAAGACCCGCAAGTACATCGAGTTGGAGGACCGGTACGGGGCGCACAACTACCATCCGCTGGATCTCGTGATCGCGCGGGCCGACGGCATCTGGGTGGAGGACGTGGAGGGGAAGCGCTACCTGGACTGCCTGGCCGCCTACAGCGCGGTGAACCAGGGCCACTGCCACCCGCGCCTGCTGAAGGTGTTCCGGCGCCAGGCCGCCCGCGTGACCCTCACCAGCCGCGCCTTCCGCAACGACCAGCTCCCCCACTTCACCCGCGAGCTGACCGAACTGACGGGCTTCACTCGCGTGCTGCCGATGAACACGGGCGCCGAGGCCGTCGAGACGGCGATCAAGGCCGCCCGCAAGTGGGGCTACAAGGTCAAGGGCATCCCCGCCGACCAGGCCGAGATCGTCGTCTGCGCCGACAACTTCCACGGCCGCACCACGACCATCGTCGGCTTCAGCACCGAGCCCCAGTACCGCGACGGGTTCGGGCCCTTCACGCCCGGCTTCAAGGTCGTCCCCTTCGGCGACGCGGCCGCGCTGGCCGCGGCCATCACGCCCGACACCTGCGCGTTCCTGGTGGAGCCCATCCAGGGCGAGGCCGGCATCGTGATGCCGCCGCGGGGCTTCCTGAAGAAGGCCGAGGAGATCTGCCGTGCGAACAACGTGCTGCTGATCGTCGACGAGATCCAGAGCGGCCTGGGCCGCACCGGCCGGATGTTCGCCCACGAATGGGAGGGCGTGAAGCCCGACGGGATGATCGTCGGCAAGGCGCTCAGCGGCGGCTTCTACCCCGTCAGCGCCTTCCTGGCCAACGACGAGGTCATGGGCGTCTTCCATCCAGGCGACCACGGCTCGACCTTCGGCGGCAACCCGCTGGGCTGCGCCGTCGCTCGCGAGGCGCTCAAGGTCATCGTCGAGGAGAAGCTCGTCGAGAACTCGCTCCAGCAGGGCGAACACTTCATGGCCGAGCTGAAGAAGATCGACGCCAAGAGCATCAAGACCGTGCGCGGCACGGGCCTGTGGATCGGCGTCGTGCTGGACCGGCCCGCGCGGCCCTACTGCGAGGCGCTGATGGCCGAGGGGCTGCTCTGCAAGGAGACGCACGAGAAGGTCATCCGCATCGCGCCGCCCCTGACGATCACCCGCAAGGACGTCAACTGGGCTGTCAAGCGCATCGCGAAGGTCTTCAAGCAGCTGGGTTGAACGCGACCCCATGCGGAACGCAGGAACCCGGGCCGGCGGCGGCCCGGGTTCCTTTTTCGCGTCGCGCCGGAGAACCTACTGCGGCTCGGTCGTGCTGAACGTGTACGAGTGGACCCGGTTCTGCTCGTCGAAGCGCACGATCAGGTCCTTGGTCTGGGTCTCGCCGAAGAGCTTGTAGCGGTAGCGGCCGTAGGTCCAGGTCGGCCGGCCGTCCTCGACGCCCGTGCGCCAGGGCTCGCCGAACAACGCCTTCACCTGCTGCTGCGTGGTCTGGCCCATGCGGATCTCGGAAACGCCCGACGAGGGGAATTCGTGGCCGACCGTGGCGCAGCCGCCGGCAAGCGCGGCGACCGCGGCGAACGCGACGGCCAAACGGAGGGAACGGACGCGCGGCGCCTTCATTCGACGCCCTCCTTGAGCTGCTCGCGGATCTCGATCCGGGTCATGGCGTCGCCCTGGCGGACGGCGTCCACGACGTCCTGGCCGCGCACCACCGTGCCGAAGACCGTGTGACGGCCGTCGAGGTGGGGCTGCGGGCAGTGGGTGATGAAGAACTGGCTGCCGTTGGTGTCGGGGCCGGAGTTGGCCATCGAGAGCACCTTGGCGCCGTGGCGCAGGGGGTTGCCGCGGCACTCGTCCCCGAACCGGTAGCCCGGGCCGCCGCGGCCGGTGCCGGTCGGATCGCCGCCCTGGATCATGAAGTCGTCGATGACGCGGTGGAACACCACGCCGTCGTAGAAGCCCTCGCGGGCCAGGAACACGAAGTTGTTGACGGTGCGCGGCGCGTGCTCGGCGTGCAGCTCCAGTTCGATCTCGCCGCGCTCGGTGGCGATGACGGCGTGGTAGGTCTTGTCGGTGTCGATGCGCATCTCGGGCGGCGCGGGCCACTGCTTGTCGGACATGGGACCTCCCGTGGAGAACGTCGTGGGGGCGCGGGCTCAGGCCGCGAAGCGGTGACGGAAGACGAAGAACACCGCGCCCAGGATGCAGAGCGCCGCCCACAGGTAGTCCCGGTGGAACGGCTCCTTCATGTACAGGACCGAGAACGGCACGAAGACCGCCAGGGTGACGACCTCCTGCAGGATCTTGAGCTGCCCCAGGTTCAACTCGGCGTGGCCGATGCGGTTGGCCGGCACCTGCAACAGGTATTCGAACAGCGCGATCCCCCAACTGACCAGCGCGGCGACGAGCCAGTGCCGGTGCGACAGGTTCTTCAGGTGCGCGTACCAGGCGAAGGTCATGAAGACGTTGCTGCAGACCAGCAGCGCCGTCGTGACGGCGATGGTGCGGGGCATGGCGCCGGGGCGTCCTTTCGGGGGCGTGTGTCCGCGCACGATAAGGGCGGGGGCGGAAGGCGTCAAGCGGGCCAAGCCACCGGAAACCCGATCCGCCCCACGACCGCGCCAAGCGGCTGTGCTATGATGCCGTCGTCCCGGATCCCTCGTCAGAGATCGGATGATCGCCCATGTTCCGACGCGGTCGGCCTCGCACGACGGAAAGGCGCCCCGCACGCCGGGCGGCCGTCCTGCTGTGGGCGATCGCGATCCTGGCCGTCGCCGCCGGCGCCGCCGTCCTGGTCTGCGGCCGCGATTCCCTTCCCGTGCGCCTCGCCGCCGCCGCCGCGCACCGCCTGCACCCCCCGCCTCCCGGACACGACCTGCCCGGCCAGTGGTCCGTCATGGACGCCGACGACGACGGCGAGAGCCACGCTCTGAGCCGTGTCCAGCGCGCGGCGGCCCGCAAGCTCCTGAGCCTCGGCTACGCGGCCGGCTCCCGTCCGCCGCCGGCGCGCTCCGGCGTGACGCGGCACGACCCCGCCCGCAGCGGCCGCGAGCTCATGTTCTTCGTGTCCGGCCACGCGCCCGAAGCGCTGCTGATCACGCGCGCGGGCGAGGTGCGGCACCGCTGGCACTGCGACTACCGCGACGCGGCGGCCACCGACCCGGAGGCCTTCCTGTCGCCAGGCAGGAACAACGCCGCCGGCTGCTGGCGGCGCGCGCACCTGCTCCCCGACGGCGGCATCCTCGCGATCTACGAGGGGCACGGCCTGGTCCGGCTGGACCGGGATTCTCGCCTGCTCTGGGCCTACCCCGGCCACTGCCACCACGACCTGAACGTGGACGACGACGGCCGCATCTGGGTATTGACGCGCGAGGCGGAGCTCGTGCCGCGGTTCAACGGCGACGAGCCGTCGTTGCTGGACTACTTCACGGTGCTGAGCCCCGCCGGGAAGTTCGAACGGCGGATCTCCCTGCTCGCGGCCTTGGAATCCTCGCCCCACGCCTCGCTGCTGGACGCGGCACCGGCCGGCGGCGACGTCTTCCACACCAACACCCTGGAATTGCAGGACGGGTCCCTCTCCCACCTGTCCCCGATCTTCGCACGGGGAAACATCCTGACCTCGATCCGCGAGCTGAACGCCCTGGCCATCCTCGACCCCCGGCGCGGGACGGTCGTCTGGGCCCTGACCGGCCCCTGGGTCAAGCAGCACCAGCCGACCCTGCTGCCGACGGGGCGCCTCCTGCTGTTCGACAACCTGGGGCGCGGCGGCCGCTCGCAGGTCCTGGAGGTGGACCCGCTCACGCGGGAGATCGTCTGGCGGTACGCCGACGGTCCCGACCACCGCCTGTTCTCCGCGACCTGCGGCTCCGCGCAGCGCCTGCCCGGCGGCAACACCCTGATCGTCGAGTCCGACAACGGACGCGCGCTGGAGGTGACGCCGGACGGCGTCATCGTCTGGGAATACCGCAACGAACAGCGGGCGGGCGAGCACGGGGAACTGATCGCCGCGATCCCGGACATGGTGGCGTTGCCGGAGGGGTTTCCGGTCGGGTGGCTGGACGAGGGGAGCGCCCGGGCAGCCGGCGCGCGTTCACGATGAGATCTTGATTGGATCCAGTGCCAAGGAGATGGCTAACACCAAGATGAGCGCAATCGGCAACGCAACGATGTAGCCCACCGAGCCGAACGGGAGATGCCGCACCTCGATCCGCGCGATGTCCGACCGGGCGATCACCCGCTCCGCCCCGCCTGCGGGTCCGGTCGGGCCGATCACCAGGCACGACGGCGAGAACCGCACGACCGTCCCGATGCACGACTCCTCATCGACGAGCAGAACCCGTACCTGGGAGCCGATCAGGCCTGCTTCGACCTTTGCGGAGTCCGGCGCGGCCCCCGCTTCCCGTGTGTAGGGGACCGGCCGGTAGGCAGCGGCGCAACCGGACAGGGCGGCGCAGGCGAGGGCGGCGAAAGCCAGGGAGATCGTCGGGGCCGACCGTGGATGCACCGTCACTCCGATCAGGATGCCTCAACCCTTCAACCACGCGAGCGCCGCCTCGGGGTCGGTGAACAGCTTGACCAGATTGCCGGCGTTGACCAAGGTCGTCTCCAGGAAGTCGAAATCCTGCGTGATCTCGGCCACGACCAGCGCGCGCTTGATCCCGCCCGGCACCCCGGCCTCCTTCACGACCCTGGGGATCATGTAGATCTCGAGCGTCGAGGAGGTGACCTGCACCCCGCGCAGGTCCATCAGGAGGCGGCGGCACCCGTGTTCGCCGACGAGTCGCGCCAGGTCCGTCGCCACGTCCTTCGCGACGGCGGCGTCCAGCCTCCCCTGCACCCGGCCCATGATGATGCCCTGAGCCTCGTCATACCGGAATTCATGGCTCATGCCCGCCTCCCCGGGTTGCATCCCCATGCGGGAGGGAGCGTCACGATGCGACGACGGCGAAGCGGCTCCGGCGCGACACCCCATCGAGACCGATCCGGGGGGATGATCCCACAACGCCCGGACCCGGACCAGCGAATTGTCGGGTCGCCGGCGGCGGGGGAACGTCTCCTGGCACCCCGCGGGCCGATGTGCTTACTTGTGCCCTCGCCGACCCGTCCCGAACCGATCGCGAGCCCCGATGCCCTCCTTCCTCGCCCGCCTGCGCGCCGCCGGCAGCCGCGAACCCGGCGCCGGCAACCCCATCCTGGAGGGCCCGGTCGACCGGACCCTGCTGGGCCTGAGCGTGCCGATGATCATGGCCATGGTCCTGGTCACGGCCTTCGGGCTGGTGGACATGCTCTACCTGGGGCGCTACTCGCGCGAGGCGATGGCGGCGGTGTCGCTGTCGTTCCCGATCGCCTACCTGATCCACTCGGTCGCCGGCGCGCTCGGCCAGGGAGCGACCTCGCTGGTCTCGCGCCTGATCGGCGGCGGCGACGAGCGGCAGCTGCGCAACTTCCTCTGGCACGCCCTGATCGTGATCGGGATCTTCGTGGCGATCATCACGCCGCTGGGTCTGCTGCTGGCGCCCGCCGCGCTGCGACGCATGGGCGCGGAGCCCGGCGTCACCGAGGGCGCGATCCTCTACACGCAGGTGGCGTTCGCCACGTCGGTGTTCTCGCTGCTGCCGATGGTGCTCAACTCCCTGTACCGCGGCGAAGGCGACACGATCTACCCGTTCAAGGTCATGGCCGTGGCGCTCGCGCTGAACGTCGTGCTGGACCCGCTGTTCATCTTCGGGCCGGGGCCGTTCCCCGAGATGGGCGTGGCCGGCGCGGCGGTGACCACGGCCGTCAGCTTCCTGTTCGCCTCGCTGATGGTGCTGCGCGAGCTGCGCAACCCCCGCCGCCGCGTGCGGTACGACCGCACCGCCTGGTCGTGGAGCCCGGCCCTGCTGCGCGGCTGGGCCAACGTGTCGGCGCCGGCCTTCGTGGCCAACCTGTCGATGCCGCTGTCGGCCTACGTGATCACCGACATGCTCGCCGGTTACGGGACCGACGCCATCGCCGCCTTCGGCGCCGGCACGCGCCTGCTGAGCTTCGTGTTCCTGCCGACGCTCGGCATCTCGATGAGCATGATGATCATGGTCGGCCAGAACCACGGCGCCGGCCGCCGCGACCGGGTGCGCGAGACGACCCTGCTGACGCTGCGCTACGCCCTGATCCTCATGGGCGTCCTCTCGCTGCCCGTGATCCTGTTCCCGGCCTGGTCGCTGCGGATCTTCACGGACGAGCCGACGGTCATCGCCGCCGGCGTCGGGCTGGCCCGCTGGGTGACCCTGGCGCGGCCGATGCTCAGCATCGTGAACATCACGGCCTTCTGGTTCCACGCCCAGGGCAACGGGGTGATGGGCATGCTGCCGAACTTCGGCATGCGCGTGCTGCTGGAACCCGCCGGCGTCTGGGTGGGCCTGAAGCTGGGCGCGCTGGGCGGCGGCTGGCTGGGCATGGCCGCGGCCGACCTCGTCGGCGGCGTCCTGTGCCTGGCGCTGCTGTTCTGGCGCCTGGGCGCCTACATGCGCGACGCGCCGGCGCCGGTGCGGCCG
>Ga0172375_10002182_pt1 | contig 30798 bp, 44 predicted proteins | sample LakKiv1m_FD_114537 | JGI IMG/M metagenome (GOLD analysis project Ga0172375, IMG submission 114537) | Freshwater microbial communities from Kabuno Bay, South-Kivu, Congo - kab_092012_11.1m | ecosystem: Environmental > Aquatic > Freshwater > Lake | place: Democratic Republic of the Congo... | reverse complement strand
TCATGAAGAAGAAGTAGTTGAAAATGTTGAATTTTGGAATGAAACAAAAATAATATCAGAAGATTCTCACTTTGGAGAATTTGAACCACTCGTACCAGAAGTACAAAAAACAGAAGAAGATATTAGAAATGAAATTGAAGAAGAAGTAAATAAAGAAAAGGAAGAATATAAAAACACACTCAAAACTCAATTTAACAAAGAAAAACAACAAATTGAAGATAATATAAGAGAAGAAATGCAAGAAAAAATGAAAGAACAAATAGAAAATATAAAAGAACAATTATCAAATGAACAATCTACAAAAAGATTAACAACAAAAAAGGTTGTTTTTAGACCAAGATAACAAAAAACCTCTCAATTTGAGAGGTTTTGTTTTTTATAGAGAATCTAATTCTTGTTTTATAATATCTGCGAAAAGTTCTGGCTCATTATTTTCTTTTAACCAATTAATGATAAATTCTTTATCATAATCACCAGGTTCATTATCAGAAGTAAATTTATCCAAAAGTTCTTTTGCTTTTGCATAATATTCTCCTTCTTCTTGCTCTTGTCTCATAAATGATGATTCTTCTCTATCCATATAATGAACATCTTCATTGGCAAAGTCATTAAATTTAGTTATAAATTCTTCTTTTGTTAATCCTCTTTTTCTATTAGCATAATATCCAGATTTAGACCTTTTTTGATGTTTCTTTTTAAGACCAGCATCTTCAATAGATGAAGAACAAATTGCATAAGGATTTACATTAGGACTTTTTTCTTTTACCTTTTTTACACAACGGTCCCATTTTGTTATATGTTTTGATTTTGCACCTGGCATAATTAATGATTAATTTTCTATTATATATTAAATATAAAATACAAAATTCAATAAATTAAATAATTAATCATAAAAAACATAATTCAGAACCATGCTTTTACGACTTGAATTTTGCTGAAAAACATTAAATTTGTGTTTAACTTCATCTAATGAAACGTTTTTTATGATTAATTATCATTAATTTGTAATATTTAAATTTTTTATAATTCGCCAAATTCTGGCTCTTCATTATCAAGATTTATAAGTTTATATTTATCATCTATATCAAAATTTTCATATATTGCATTTAACTGTTCATAAAAATCATCATAACACATATCTATCAAGGCATCATACAACTCTTCTTCATCTTGATATGATATAAGTCTTATATTTTCAAAGAATTGATTATTTGTAAGTGTATCAATATCATCTAATAAAAACCAAATTGCTTCTTCTTTTGTTTCAAACGAATCTAATGTTTCATCATTCAATCTTACTTCCCACTTTTCATCAATTTCATAATTACTTTCAAAATCATCTGAGTAATCATCCCAATCATTCTTCATAAATTATATTTTTTTCGTTATATATTTATGTTCTAAAGCCAATTTTCTTTTCAACTAAATCATCTTCTATTATTTGATTTGTGCCTTCATAAATCTCAGCCAATGTCATAGCTTGGTCAAAAACGATATCCAAACCTAATTTTTCGCCTAATTTATTAGAATCCTTTTTACTTAGTTTTCCAAATTTATAACTAACTTGTAATCTACCAGCTCTTTTCAAAGCACTATCTATTAATTTTGCATTTGTATTAAATGTTGCTATAATTTGAACATCCATATAATCATTTAATAAACCATCAGTCATATTAAGAATATTTGATACCGCTTGTGACCTGTTATTTATTGTAGTTGCTAAAACATTTTCAGCATCTTCTAAAAGTAAAATGATATTTTTAAATCCACCAATAAAAGATATAAATTCTGGATCTGATATACTAGTCATCATATACGATGGTACATAAATTATTGTTTTCTTTTCACTTAATAAACTTATTAGTTTTCTTATATATGTAGTTTTACCTGTGCCAGGATCACCGTGGAATATAAATAATCCATGACTTTTTGTTTGTAACCTATTCAGAATTTTTTCATGTGTTTGAACAAATTTTTCACCATAATTCAATTCTATATCAATATCCATCTCTTTGATATATGAGGCTTTTAAAACAAAACCAAATTGATTTGTTGAAATAGTGAAAAACTGATTTTTAGTTGACGGCAAATACGAACAGTCAAGTAATTCTTTTACTATACTTTCTTCCAATTCTTTAGTACTTATGTGGTCTTTATCATAGTAAATGACCATATCATAAATCTTATTAGATTTATCTGCTTCAGTAACATATTCATGATAGTCCGAATCTTCCCAACCTCTTAATTCATCATTAAATACTAAATAAATAAATTTATCAACATCTAAATGACATTTAATTGTATATCTATACCTTTTGTGTCTTTTATTTTTTTCATTCATTTCGACCTCTGTGTGAGTCATAATATTTTTCTCATCTGTGATTCCAAATTTATCAATTAAATATTCCCAAACTTTTTTGGAATACAAGTCTGTTTTAATATTATAACTATTTACAATATTATTATATTCTAAACAAATCAATTCATATTCTTTATCATCTGTATCATTAAAACGATAGATGTCTTTGTAATTAAACGAAAATAATCCCATAAATATCCCTTCTATTATTTTTTCATTATTGTTATTTTATATATAATGTAAAATAAGTCCAAGTAGTAGTTAAAGATGAATAATCTGGAGCAAGACTTAACATATGTTATAAGAATTATATGTACGATGGTCCTGGATTTTATGATACTGTGATTTTAATATATATAAATAAAAAGAAATATATGTGGATTAAATCTAAAGAATTTAAAAAGATACTTGGTTTATCGAAAGAGGTTATGAATATAGAATAAAGAAAAACAAGAAAGGATTTTATCCAAACCTGTTGGTAAAACACCAATGGAAGGAAATGGCTACCAAATTTACAGATTGGAAGAAATTCTTTCTTGAGATAAAAAACTTGAAATTGAAATATCGAGTTTCATTGAATGAAGTTAAACATTCATTCAATGTTTTTAAGCAAAATTCAACATCAAAAAGCATGGTTTTAAATTATGTTTTTTATGATTAATTATTTAATTTATTGAATTTTGTATTTTACTGTATTTACAATAGGATAAAGATGGTAAATTAAAAGCAAAACAAGATGAAGTAGATATTTAATGAAAAATTTAAAAAACTATAATACATTCATATTTGAAAATGTTATTGAAATGCAAGAAGTTTTCAATGATGTAGATATTTTAGAATCAATAGTTACAGATTCCGATGAATTGTTAAATACAATAAAAGCAAAGGAAGTCGACTTATACCAAACTTTTGAATTAAATCCTGATGTTCTAAAAGCACATTTCACAATACAAGAATTATATGATAATCAAAACTTTAATAAGAGTTTAAATAAGAAAGGATTTAAAAAGAATGAAATGGAGTCAACAGAAGAAACAGAAACTTTTATTGATGATACTATTGTTGTTAAATTTTTCTCAGTGTATAAGAAAAGTGCTTCAGAATTAGAACAACCAGAATTTATTATTTATCAAAGTAAAAAGAGAAGTGATAAACAATGGAACGATGTAAAGTGTTATAAAGTAAATGATAATATGAAAAATTTCTATGATAAATTAACAAATAAAACAGTAGAAATAAAAAAAGGTGATAAAACTTACATATATATTACAAGTAATTCTGGTAATGATTGGCAACTTCAGAAAAGCTTAAAAAACCAACAAACCGATAGGTTTAAAGAATATATGACAAACGATGATATTAAAGCTATTTTGTTAGATAATGATGTATCGATAACAATTTTAGCATAAAAATTTAATATATAGTATTATAAAAAAATAATTTGTAGTTATGCAATATTTAAAAACATTTGAACAATTCACATTACAAGATAGTGAAGATCAAATAATTGACGAAGGTCTTTTTAGTACAGATTGGACTAATAAAGAAGTGGTTTCTAAAAAATTAGAAAAAGAATTTGAATCTCGTATTAAAAAATATTATACACCTTATACTTATAGCAAAGAAAAAAATAAATTCATACCTGTAAAGGAATATAAAGAAAAAGTAAAAACAAAAGAAGAAGCAAAACAAAAAGAAGGTTCTGCAGTTTTACTCAATAATAAAGGTGATGAAATATCATCATGGTTAATAAAAGGTACACCAGATTATGAAAAAGCTCTAGAAGCAGCAATGAAATTAAAAAGTGTCAAAATTTATTATAGGATTGATACTAAAGAATTCGCACTCATACAAACGGGCAGATTTCAAACTGTTAATTAACAAAAAACCTCTCAATTTGAGAGGTTTTTATTTCTTAATTTTGTACATTTCTTTAGGAAATGTTTTTATAATACTATTCCACATTATATTTTTCCTATATTTGAAAAAGTTATAGGCAACTATTAATATTAATATAAATAACACAGAACTAATAATATAACTAATAATTGATAATCCGAAAATTTTGAAAAACAAGAAAATCATAGATAATAATACAACAGTAATACCATAACAATGTTTTATCTTTTTTGTATCTTTCTCAATTTCAATATCAAGCTCTTTTCTGTATTCATTAATGTTTTCATCACTCCAACTTTCAGTATAATCGCCTGGAAATTCTTTTGGAAATTTTGATTTTTTCATATCTTTTTCTTTAATTTCGTTTTGATAATACAAAGATACAGCAAAATACCTAAAATAAAAAATTATTTTTTAAAATTGTTATAAACTTTATAAATTAAAGAATTACTACAAATCTTATACAATTTAACTTTTTATTATAAGTATGTGTTATATTTGTATTTAGACTTTCCCTTATATATTAAAATGACTTTTTATTCTATTTTTTTCATCTTTTTCAAAAATATCTTGTCTTTTATCATACTCCTTCTTACCTCTCACCAAACCTATGTCAAACTTGACATATCCACTTTCGTTTATATAAATTCTTAATGGTACAATAGTTAGACCCTTTTCACACACATTCTCGTTAAGTTTTTTCAATTCTTTCTTATTTAAAAGTAATTTTCTATCCCTTAATGGTTCATGGTTATTATATGTACCATTTTCATATTCAGATATATGAAAATTTTTTAGGTATAACTCATTATCTCTAAAATAACAATATGAATTATTAAAACTCATTTTACCATTTCTAATAGACTTTATTTCAGTACCTTGAAGTACAACACCAGCTGTATAAGTTTCAACAACTTCAAACTTAAAAAAAGCTTTTTTATTTTTAATGTTTATCTTGTTCATTTTCTATTTTTTGTAAATATTTAGCCTTAATAACGACTTTTCTTCTTTTTACAGAAGGTTTTTCAAAAGCCTTTTGATTCTTAAGTTGTTCTATCAATTTAGTCTTTCTTACTTTGTTTTTGAATTGTTTTAAAGCCAATTCCAATTCTTTTTCTACTTTTATTACTAACATATTACCTCCTTAAAGTTATTTCTTCTTCTTTCGCTTTCATTAATTTTTTAAGGTTATCCAATTCTTGTTTTTCAGCATCATTTAATTCGCCTTTTAGTTCAAGTTCAGTAACCCTTCTTGACCATAGTCTATAATCAATATCTAAAGACCTTAAATAATTTTGTATATCCATATTATCTTACCACAAAAGGTGGATTTAAAAGTGTTATTTTATTATATCTTAATTCTTTATTGTCTATTGTACTATATACATTTTTACCAGCAAATTTAACAACTGCGTCAGCGGTGTCCCACTCTTTAATTTGTCCAATTCTAGGATAAATATCAGCGGTTCCTTCGGCAACCATACAGAATTTTAATGAACTACTCCTATTTACATATTTTGTTTCTTTACCAATTGATAAATTTTTAATATATTTCTCAGTTTCTTCATTATTATTCAATTTACTAGCAACTATAGTATATATATTTGTCTTTGTAAATGGTAATTTTACAGAATGTTCTTTATAATCTTCAACGAATTCACCAACATATTTGTATGAACCAATAATCTTTGTGTGCAAAATATAGTTCTTTCGTAACTGGTACAAAAACAACACCCAAAACTATTTCATTATTTTCTATAAGTGCTATATTTACTGTAAATTCATCACCACCTTTAAAAAACTCACTTGTACCATCTAATGGATCTACCATCCATATTTGTTTTGAATTTAATCTAATGATGTTGTTTTCCCTATTAATGTCTGTGATATTTTCTTCACTAATAATAGGAATCTTTGTTTGAGTTAAATAACTTATGATTGCTTTGTTTGCATTTAAGTCAGCATCAGTTACAATACTCTTATCAAATTTTAATTTCGCACCTTTGTAAGTAGAATTATAAACCTTAAGTATTTCATCACCAGCAAAATATGAGGCTCTAATAGCAATATCTAATAATTTATCATACATAATAATACATTTAATTAAATTATACGATAAAAAATATACAATGTTTATTTATTCTTTTATAAACTTGATTGGTACTTCTTTATGACAACTTTCGTTATCTATTCCTCTATATTGTTCTAAATCAATAATATTACCATTAAGAAATTCTTGATTAAGATATTCGGCTGATATATTTCCGTGTTTATTTGGATTGTTTGTTTGTACTTTATTGGCTGGATTATTAAATATTATTGACTTTTCATAACAAGACATTAATGGTTTATTTATTGGATAAGCGGCTAATACTGCTTCAAATTGATTAGGATTTTTATATGGCAATCCTTTTACTAAACCTATTATCTCATTTGTTCTGAAAAAATGTCCATCTAATGACATTGGATATCCAAAATCTGGTTGCATTCCTCTCCAATTCCAAACGGTTGTATTTAACTGTTTCATTGGTATGTTTGCCGAATAACAATATGTCAAATTAGGATGCAATCTTAATGATAATGTTAGTATATTGTTATTCTTTTCAAAATCTTTAAATTCATTGTCATTTAAAGAAAATTTATTCTTCCAAACAATATCATCGACAAAAAATATTGTATATTTATTATTTATATCTATAAAAGAAACTAAATTATTTTTAAAATTATTTTCCTTAACCCAATTCAAATTCGAATACTTTGAAATTAATTTATCATATCCTTGTTTAAAAAAATTATTTGTAAAAGTATATAATATGTTTATTTTCAATGAATTAAATTCTTCAAAGTATTCTGACATACTTCTAATAAATAATTCTAGTTGACAAGCTCGGTCTTTACTAAATATTATTATATTTATCATTTTTACATTTTTCTATATATTTTGAATAATTTATATTAATATCTTCATATTGTTCTATATAATTAGAATTTTCGTATAATATTGTCGAAACTAATCTTAATAATTTTTTTATTTGTTTTCTAACTTTTGTTTTAATATTATTAAATAATTTTATAAAATTTTCGTCAGAATATTTGGTATTATAAACATTTTCCATAAAATTTGTTAATATATCATTATAATTTTCATAATTTTGTTTTACAATTTTTATAATATCAACAGGTTCTACTTTAAGTATATCATTTAGTTTTTTATACTCTTTTGAATTAATTATAAAATTTTTTAATTCTTTTACATCTTGTGTGTTTTTAGATTTTAAATATTGATAAGTTTGTGATAACCTACTTCTCATTTCATGAGACATTGTATCATAAAACATATTAGATATATTTATCCATATATCATAATTTTTATATTGATTCTTATGTTGTATAAATTTTTTATAAATATCCCAATCTTTGGATAATTCTTTAGAATAAAAATTTTCAATAACATGTGTAAACTCATGAAATATTATAGATTTTAAATTATTAAAATCATCTAAATTAACATTAAATTCAATATTTAAATTTAAAATTATGTCAGATTTATTTATTTGACTAATTATTCCAGCATTAAATTTATTAGATATTTTAAATGTCAATTTATCATTTATAAAAACAATTTCTTTGTAATTTTCTTGTAAAAAATTATTTATAATTAATATTTTATTACTTTTTAAATAATTAAAATCAGATTTAACTTTATTAAATAAAATATTTGATAATTTTTTAACATTATCATTTATACCTAATTTTTCATTTAAGAATTCTTTAAATGTTTTCATTTTATATTGTTTTTAAATCTTTCTTCTATAAAGGAATAATTTACCACCATTTTTTCAATATCTGAATATGAATTTATTTGTGTTGTTAGTATTGGATTTACCATCAATGCTATTTGTTTTGCTTGTATATTATGAGCTAACCAAACATCCATTTTATCAGTTTCTTTCTTAACTGTTTTTAAATTTTCTGCAAAATTTATGAAATTATCATAGACACTTTTATGATATGCGACTGAGTGCGTAGCATAGGCGTTTGTTAAAAAAATTAAATTTGGTGATATTTTCGTCAATTTTGTATGTGTGTTAGCACCTAAATAAAACAATTGCCAAGGTGTTTTTATTTGTTTTATGGCTAAATCCAAATTTTCTATAGGATTGTTTTCCATTATAAATTTTATATCATCTTCAAGTATTAATATATTTTCTAATTTTTTGTTTCTTGCATATTTTAACAATTCACAATTTGATTTTGTTAATCCAATTATACCCTCATTGTGTCTAATGGCAGAAAATCGTTGAACTCTATTCAATATTCCAACTTTTTCAAATTCTTGTTGAGCGTGTTCCCATCTATCTGTTCTGTGGTCGAGATTTATACACCATATTTCTTTAAAAAAATCAAAAGGATTCATATGTTTTATTTATTTTTTATATGTAATATACATTTTTAATATTATCGTTGAACAAAATTGCACCAGCCGACATACTGTTTCTTTTACACAGAAGATATTCACATTTTCCTAATAATAATGTTTGATATATACATTCATCACCAAGTATTTTTGTATGATTTTCTCTGTTTTTGTTTTCATAGCACCATTCCCAATTATTAATACAATAAGTTAATGGTTGAGTAGTTCTTCTAAACACATCCATATATATGACATTATTTAGTTCTTTTTCAAATGTTTTAATCCAATCATTATCTTCTGTTACTATAAAAATATTATTTATTTCTGGATGTTCTTTAAGTATATTCCTAACTCCAACTATATATGAATATACATTATGATTTCCATATTGAGGATGAATTTTATTAAATTCGGTTCCTCTTGCCATTATACCAAGTGTTATCTTATTTTTTATATTATTTTCATAATATGAATCACTTTTTAATAAAATGTGTTTTTTTATTTTAAAGTGTCTATCAAAAAATTTTCTACTTTCAATAATTTCTTTCCTTGACCAAGACAAATCACCAAAAGGAGCAGGAAACATTTTAAAATGGTCACAATTTTGTGGTACATTTTCCACAACATCCTCTGTTTTTAACATATATTGATCAAACCACCATTCCCAAGTATTATCTTTTGTATTACTATACTTAGCAAAAACGGTGTTGTTTAATACTACATAAGGTTCAAATCCATTATTATATGTTTCAATAGCTGTTGAAAGAGTAACAAAAAAATTAGAAAAAAATCCACCAGATGAAATATTTATAACACCTACTTTCATTAAATTATTTCTATTTTCTGTTCTGAAAAATTAACTATTCCAGTACCACTAAAATGACCAACCTCGCTAATATCATATTTCTCTTCTTTTATAATTGACCAGAATCTTTTCATCTCACTATTTAAATTTATATCATCACATATAACAATTCCATTATATTTCATATTTGTCAATTTTCTATAAAATTCAATTTCTTGTAATCCATTATGTGGATCTACATCCAAAAATATGATATGACTATTTTTTATAACATCATCTTTTTCCTTATTGATGTCCAATTTTTTAACTTCAATATTAGAATATTTATTCAAATTCAAATGCGTTTTGTCTGATATATCATATGTTATGATTTTATTATTCTTGTTTTGAGCTAATGCAAAACAAGAATATCCATGTGCTGTGCCAGCATCTATTATTTGTATATTATCATACAAACTACCTATATATTTTAATAATTTATAATGCTCTCCTGGATTTGATGAATTTTCTATAATCCAATTTTTTTCATCATAATGTGTTTTGTAAAAATCTACACTAACATTACTAATTTCACTTTTTTTGATTATCATACTAATTTTTTAGGTTTTATAAAAATACATCCAACATTATATCCTTCTGGATCAGTTCTATCGTTATAATAAAATTCGTAATTTTTATTATAAATTAAATCTAATGTATCAATGATATTTTCAATTTTATATTCGAAATCACCATATTTGTCATAATTAAAATTTTTATTTGGTACAAAGAAATCATGTATTACTATACAAGGTTTTTCTTTCATATTTATAATATGCTTTAACTCAAGTGGCGTTGGCGTTGGAATACTACCATGTGCATCAAGATAAAATAAACATTTTTTATTCTTGTTAATATTGACCATTTCTTGTACAAAAGAAACAGAATCCCCAAGATGAAGATTTATATTTGTCCTGTCTTTAAATCTTTCTTTGCAACTATTATGATTTTTAGGATTGTTTTCTACACTAAATACATAATCAAAATTATAACCAAGCCAATCTGTTGTCTCACCAAATGCACTACCAGTTTCAATAGCACATTCTAAATTAAATTCTTTTTTTAATTTCAATACTTCTTTTGCAATATATCTATCCTTAGAAAAAGCATTGGTTTTATCATCTATTTCCATTATTTTATTTATTATTTTTTCCTCGTTAAATCGTAAATCATCATTTTATAGACCAAATCTTTAAATTTTGTTTTTGGTTCCCAACCTAATATTTCTTTTGCTTTTTTTAAAAGCTTTCGCATATTATGCGGTCTAGCAATTGTAATCTATCATTATTGACAAATTGATTATTTCCAATATAGAAACCATTTTCATGAACTATTTCAGCATTTTTAAAATTAATATAATTCCCATATGATGAAAAACACGGTTGATGTAATAGATTACCACTAATTATTGGTCTTAGTTCTACATCATTCTTTAATAAATTGTTTTTTAATATCTCTTTATCATTCTTATTTTTAAATATGAATGGTAAACAAAATGATGATATACCTTTATTATCAATAATATATAGTTTATCTTTTATTTTTTCTATTATTTTTAAATATTGTTGATGATTATTATTTCTTATCTGTATATATTTATCAAGTCTTTCTATTTGATGAATACCAACAAGTGCGTTCAATTCTGTGTTCCTAACATTATAACCATGAGTAAGAAACAGAAAATTAAAATCGATATTAGGGTATTTATCTTTATAAAATTGATGTTTTGATTTATCCAATTCTCTTGCCAAACCATGTGACCTTTTTAAAATAAATAGGTCATTTAATTCTTCTATTTCTGTACAAATCATACCACCTTCAATTGTTGTTATATGATGTCCCCAATAAAAACTAAATGTACTAGCAACTCCAAAATTTCCTACTTTTTTAGAATTAAATGTTGCACCATGTGATTCACAACAATCTTCTAATATAATTAAATTATATTTATCTGCTATTTCTTTTATTTTATCAATATTGGCAGGAATACCAATTAAATGTGTTATCAATATGATTCTGGTTTTATCTGTAATTGAATTTTCCAATTTTTCATAATCAAATGATAAGTCATTAAGATTCACATCAACAAAAATTGGTTTCATTTTTGTTTGTATAACTGATGTTATATTTGTTGTCCAAGTAACTGCTGGTACAAGAACTTCAGATTCATCTTCAATGTTATAAAATTCCTTAACACCATCCAACATTATTAAATCAGCAGAACTGCCAGAATTTAAATATGTTGAATGTGGTATATTTTGCCACAAACTCCAAAGTTTCTCAAATTCTTTGACTTTTTCAAATTGAGTAAATCTTTCTGTAGTTAATATAAAATCTGATAAATATTTTCTATCTTCAGCCATTAATATATTTTCCTGTAATTTCCACATACTTTATTATTTATTTTTTATTTGCCATTCTATTGTATTTTTTAATCCTTTATCTATGCAGATAAAATCGGTCTTTCCAAATTCATTTATATATTTATCTATATTTATGTTTACTATTTTCGGACTACCTGCGAGTTCATAGCTTATTTTTGGTAAAACAACTTCTTTGTAAAAATAGTTTCCAACTAATTTTGATAGTTCTAAAATAGTAATTTTAGATTTTCCACCAATGTTATATGTTTTACTCTTTCCATATAATAATATATTCCACATCATTTCTATTACATCTGTAATATAACAATAGGTTCTTATAGATTGTCCATTATCTAATAACTCAATCTTATCATTATTAATAGCTTTATCTATTATGGAATGTAGGACTCTACGATCACCCCTTTTAGTAGCAGGACCGTATGCCAAACTTAGTCTTGCTATCTTAATATTTTCATTATCAAATGAATTACAAATTGTTTCACCACATTTTTTAGACTCGATGTAACAAGCTCTTGGATTATCGGTGTTGGTTATACCTATTTGTTCCTCATCAATTTCCATTTTATCTAATCCATTATAAACTTCACTTGAACTAACAAAAAGAAATTTTCCACCAGTATTTAATTTCTTAATCAACTCTATTGTTGATGTTGTGTTTATTTGAATTGTTTTTATTTTATTATCTAAAAATAATCCTGGTTGGGCGTACCCAGCCGAATGTATGATAACATCAAATGCTTCTAATTTTTCAAAAACATTAATGTTTGTAATATCTTCTTTAATAATATGACAAGAAAAATCAAAAAAATATTTAAAATTGTCATCTATGTCATTTTTTATCCAAATCCACACATTTAAATTATACTCTTTTTGCAATCTTTTTAAACAAGATACAAAATATAAACCTATTAATCCTGAAGCACCAGTTATTAATATTTTTTTATTTCTTAATGGTGTTAGATCGACTTTATTTAAAATAAAATCTATATCATTTTCAATTATTTTGTACATAATCTGTTATTTTTTTAGTTAGAGAAATAATATCTAAATTTAGTGCTATATCATGTTCTTCTTTTGAACCATAATTTGTTAAAAATTTGCGAGGTACACCAATATTTAATACGCTAAATTTCTTATCCGAAAATACTTTATTAATCTCATAATTAAGACACCCCTCATAATAAGGTTCTATTAAAATAATATTTTTGTTGAAATTTTGTTTTAATGTTTCAAAATCAAAAGGTTCTATTGTAGTATAGTATAATATTGTACAATCTAAATCTTTTGTAGAATCTATTGTAACATCAAGTGTATTGCCAACACATATGATGGTTACTTTGTCACCTTTCTTTATAATATTTGCTTTACCAAATTCAACATCTACATTATTTTTATTTTCATACTCACTTAATCTATAATAAGTTGGTGAACCATTATTATATGTCTGATTGAATAATATATCAAATTCTTTTGATGTTCCTGGTACTATTATTTGCATGTTAGGAATGTTTTTAAGTATTGGTACATCAGCAGGACAATGATGTGTTGAACCAAGAGCTGCATAATCATATGATGAACCTACAGTTACAAAATTACCATTTATATTTTGATATCCGAAATCAATCTTTAATTGTTCATAGGCTCTTTCTACTAAGAAAGGAGCAATGGTGTGAAATATTGGTATCAATCCAGTTTTAGATAGACCAGCTGACAATCCGATTGTACTTTGTTCTAATATACCAATATTATATACCCTATCTGGAAATTCTTTGAATGAATTTCTAAATCCAAATACACCTATATCACCAAGCAACAATACTGTTTTATTGTCATTTTTTAGTATATTTTCAATTGTTTTTACAAATTGTTTTCTCATAAATTTTCAATTATGGTTTTATATTCTTCATCATTGGGTGATTTGTGATGCCATTCTGGATTATTTTCCATTATTTCAATACCCTTTCCTTTTATAGTATTAGCCAATATAAATATTGGTTTATCTGAATTATAACACATAGAATTAAGTATTTCGTTGTGATTATGACCATTTATTTCTATCACTTTCCAACCAAAAGATTCAAACTTTTTACAAACATCATCTATTTTTAACGCTCTGTCACCAGAATGATTATAGTCCATTATACAATATAAATTATTTAATTTGTGATGTGAAGCCAACATAGCAGTTTCCCATATTGTTCCTTCATTACTTTCACCATCACCTATTATGACATAAACCTTTTCGTTAATATTTTGTATTTTGTTACCCATAGCTATACCAGCGGATATTGGTAAACCAGGACCAAGCGAAACAGTCGATGTAATTATATTTTCTATTTTATCGCCTGCATGCCGCCCAAGTTTACTATTAAATTTACAAAAATCATCTAAATCACATTCTAATAAATTAAAATGCTCAAGTATTGTATATAATCCTAAGGATGCATGACCTTTACTAAGGATTAACCTAGAATCTTTTATATTTTTATAAAAAACATATAGAATGTCAAGAATTGACAGTGAACTTGCTATATGACCTTCTTTTCTTTGAAAAGAAATATCTACAACTCTTTTAATTATTTCTTTCATATCACTTTTTATATACTATTTTTTACTTATTGGTTTAGTAATAATACTTCTTTTATTTTTGATATTGGATAATGCCAATCTCTACTTGAGCATTTTAAAAATTCATATTTTTCAACATCTATATACTCTGGATTTATCCACCAATCTTCATATGGATTCACCAATCTATCTATATCACCACCGTTTCCTATATCTTCACATAACATTACATATCCAAATTTGCTTAATATTTTTCTAGAAAGTATTCTTAAATTAGCTCCACCATTCCATAAATCATGTTCAAAAGTCATTATTTTAAATTTATACTTATGAAAATCAAAATTATTAAATACTTGAATTGATGCTGCATCAACATCAAAAGATATATAATCTATTATCGTTGGACAATTATTATTTTTCATTATATCATTAATACTTGTTTTTAACAAATCGGTTTGAATAAATTTTGAAACTCTTTCTTTTTTCCAAATATCGCTCAAATTTTCTCTATCAATACACAAACCTTTCCAACCTTTCTTCTCTAAAAAATGCGTGTTATTTATGTTCTCAGGATGACTACAGCCTATATCTAAAAAATATCCATCATCCTTACCGCTAATAAAATACACAAACATATCTTGTGATGCTTGTGATTTACTCAAATTAAAATCATCAATATTCATAATTATACATATTTAAATTTTTTACTTTTACAATGTAGATTATCTTCTTTTCCATAATACAACCAACCAATTGGTGCTATTTTGTGTTCTTGTTCGCCCAACCATGCTGCCCACCAAGAGAATGTAGAATTTGATAATATTATAAATTTCGAGTCTTGTAATAATCTAAAATCGACTTTATAATCGTTGCTTATTCTTATACCATCTGGTTGATAATTTGATGTTTTATTACTTAATATAATATCACCATCGAAGTATGATTTTGCTAATTCAACATCATTAGTAGTAATAATAAATTTAATATTTGGTGATACTTTTCTTATTTCTGATTTAGCTTTTTCATAAAAAACTTTTGGTAATATCCAGTTTGTTGGAGAATCCCAGTTATAATCACCGCCTCTAAAATGAACATAACAATATTCTTCAATAGGATATTGTCTTCTAATATCATCATAGATTATTTGCTGATCATTGTTTAGCTTCATAGTAAACCATTTTTTTACATTGATTTCATTATTTTCAAAATATTGTTCAAATTGAAAATAACCACTAAGATGAGTACCATCATTTGCATTTAGTACATCATTTCTAAATACACCTGGTCCTTCACCTAGCATATAATTTGTTTTATTATCATTTACTCCACCATCTAAATTAAAAGAATCGAATAATTGAGAATTTTCATTATATTTTTTAATAAAATAATTGAAACCTTGTCTTTCTGCTATACTTCTACAGACAGCATATTGAAACATTTGATTACCCAAATGCCCTGATAAATCTATACTAATCATTGCAACAATATTATTTTTTCATACATATAATCAGCAACTTTGTTTTCTGATAAAATGTTATTATAGTATTCTAAATTTTTATCATATCTTTCATCTATATTGGAATTTAGTATATCTACTATTAAACTTTCATTCAATTCATTCCAGTTATTTATGAAAATTGCTGGCGAATTATTATAATACCACAATGGTTCTTTTTTTGTAGTAATAACTATACAACCACTACCAAAAGCTTCATGATACCTAAAACAATCAACAGAAGTACCATCTGGTGATAATATAATTTTTGATTCTCCCAACAATTTATAGTAATCATCTATCAATAAACCAGTTCTGAAAGAATTTGTTATGTTGTACTCTATATTTAAATTTGTACTTGTTTTCCAGGTTTTTAATTTTGTGAAAATACCAGCTCTGTAAAAATTTGAAGTGATATTACCTGAAAAAAATACATCTATTTTTCTTTCACTCAATTTTTTCTCAGGATACATTCTGACCATTTTTTTACTTCTATCACTGTGCATAGTCCAATTATATCCAATCGGTATTGGGAAAATTCGTTTATCATCAATTCTATTCAAATGATTATAGACTCTAAAAACGCATTTTAAATTTTGATTTTGATACGGTGTCATACCAAGATTTCCCAACTCATCGCCTAAAATAATAACTACTTTAGGATATTTGGTTTCTGGTGTATTTCTCAAATTAGAAGTGACAACGAATGATACATTATCAACTCTATTAATTAAATGAGACAAAATATTTTTAACATAAATTGTTTCACACGAAAAATCCTGATCATAATCGAAAAAAATTATTTCATTATTCATTTTTATTATATTATTTTTATCTTTCTATTGAACTATTATATATACCACATTGAGTGCCTTGGAAAACAAGACCTGGTTCCCACCAGTATACTTTTAAGTCTAATTTTTTAATCCAATAACTAAATTCATAATCTTGTGGTAGTACTATACAATCTATAGCTTCTTTTAGTTTTTTTGCAGCTTTTGCACTCAGAATATAATCACCACATCTTGTTCTTGGATGATTTATTTTTTCATAAATCTCTTGTCCTGATTTTAAAACAATAGGTGAAACATTTTCATATGCTACACTAACATCTAAAATCTGAACAGTAAAACTAGAACCTAAATATATAATATCATAATCTTGTGGTGTTTTTTCCAACAATGTATCGAATTTTTGAAAGAATGTGTCTTTAAACCTTACATCATCATCTAAAACTAGAACTTCTTTTTGATTTTTTTCGATAATATCGTTTATTATTTTTAAATGTGATAGATAGTTACAAATTTCGGATTTTCTCAACTCTCTATAACCTGGAACTTCTTTATATATGTGATAACATCTATCATGCCACAACTTAGGTTCTTTTCTGTACCACTTATTTATTAATTCTTCAGTTATTGTATCTCTGTCGTAATCATCTACAAATGTTACATCTTGACCAGACAACTTTTCATCTAAATACTTTTTCCTATCTTTTAGTTTATTCCAATGTATTATGTAAAATGGTATCATGTGTTTAATATTTTTTTTGACCAATAGTTAAAATCCAATTTCTCCAAATTCCAATCTTTACTATTTATTCTATTGAGTTCATCTTCCAAAAATTTTTCATCTATCTCTCTCCAATCATCAATATATGATATTGGTAAATCTTTATAAAAACTAGTGAAAACTGATCTCTCTACTATTGGTATACTTTTTAAGTATAATGTTTCCCACAATCTATGAGATTCTATTGAATGTCCTTCTGGGCAAATCATAAACTTATGATTATAGATATTATTAACATAATTATTAAAATCACAACCATTAGGCATCATTTGAACAGTGCACCAAGACTTGTTTTTAATTGCTTCATATGCCTTTGTTCTCTTATCATAATTTGTCAAAACATTATGGTTCATATATACAAGATTTTTAGTTTTTTTAACTTCGTTTATCTTGTTTTTTATCGTTTCTTTTTTTCTTAAATGTGGATACCATCTATCATTTTCAAGACCTGCTGGTATAGATACCAATTTATCATTGAGTACGTTTACATTTTGAGCATATATCTTGATTACATTATCTGGTATTTCTATACTATTTATATTAGTATCTGTATTGTGTGATATTATCACAAATTGACCATCAATATTCTTAATATCTTTTAACAAACTATCTAAAAAATGATTATGTGTATAAATAAATTTCCACTCTTTGTTAATTAGAGTATTTCTCTTCATATATATATCATCACCATTACAATAGTAATTATTTGTTAATTCTAAAAATTTACTACCTTGAATATATTCTATTTCCATATATTTTTTATTTCTTTTTCTAACATTAATCTATGTTCAATTATATCTTTTTCACTGAGTTCATCTGTAGAAACAAATGATATATATTCGTTTGATTTGCTCTTATAAAAATTAGAATCTTTTAAAAAATCTATATTTCTTATATATAGATTATCATTTGTCCTCTCATTTGTATACTTCAATAATTTATCATCAACTAATATAGATTTTTCAAAATAACTAGAACCAGGATATACTGAAACTATAGTTATGTCAGTTTCATCTGGTTTTACTTTTTTTAGCCAATTTAAAGTTTCATTAATTGTTTCTTTTGTTTCTCCTGGATGTCCAATAGACATTAATGCTTTAACCTTCAATCCAACTTTTTTAGCAATTTCAAAACATTTTGTGTTATCATCAACAGAACATCCTTTATTCATGTTTTTTAACATTCTATCAGAACCAGATTCAAATCCAATTAATAACCATCTAAATCCAGCGTCATACATCAACTTTGCTTGTTCTTCATCCAATAAGTTGCTACGGGTAAATCCTCTCAAATTAAATTTAACATCATTATCATTTTGATATTGTATTAATTTTTCTAACAATGAATTAAAATATTTCTTATTAATATTCAATTCATCATCATAAAACATAAAGCCTTTATAATCATAATTTTTATATAAAATATCAATTTCTTTTATTATATTATCTATACTTCTTTTTCTTATTTTATTAAATGTTTTTGAACCTCTACCACTACAAAATTCACATTGATATGGACAACCCATTTGAGATATTAAATTTGTTGATTTTACTCCATCTATAAAATAATTATATGAAGATATATCTATTAATTCTCTATTAGCAATAGCTACTTCATCGTAATTGTTTGGTAAATAATAATTTTTAATCTCTTCGGAGTTAATTATTTTTTCATCACTTTCAATCGCATCAAAAATAGAATACTCACCATCACCTATTACAATATTATCAATATACTTTAGTAAAGTGTTTATATGATTAGAACAATAGTTTTTAATATCACTTGTCCCATTGTTCAACGATGAATGCATCAATGTTATATGAGGACCACCCAATATAATTTTTATATTATATTTTGATTTAATATATTTACAAAATTCATAAACTATTTGTATTTGAGGTGTTGTTGCTGTAATACAAATGATTTTTAAATCATTATCAGAAATAAAATTATCTATTTTTGAATAGTAATCGTTTTCATTTGATAAATCCAAAAAATGAATAGTATGATTTTTTTGTAATGATGTTGCTACTCTTAATATACCTAGTGAAATAAAGACTCTTTGATTTATTAAAAATTCTGATGGTGGATTAATAAAACCTATTCTTCTCATTTTGCATTATCTAAAAATTTAAATCTATTGTTATTGTAATAGATTGAAAAAAATGCAACATTTGAATCAGTAAGTAATAAATAATTACATTTTGATAATAAAATTGCTTCTATTAGAACATCTTCTCCCTGTTTGTAAGGTTCACAATCTGTGAAAAATTTGACACCAGTAGATGGATTCAATTTGTGTATAGGGTGTTTCGAATCACTCCTAAATGCAGATTCATAAATAAATATTTTATCACTATATCTTTCCTTAAACTTTTCTACTGAATCTTTTTCATCACCACAAACATACAAATAATCATATTCATTTATAATTTTATCTATTTCTTTATAATATTCTTCGATTGGTAAAATAGGTCTATGTTCGCCACTATCTGTTCCTCTTTTATGAATTCCCAATACTCTCTTATTTTTAAAATAAGAGTCATAAATCGCAATCTTTTCTAAAATGTGTTTTTTTACTTTCAATGTTTTAATATCATTCCTTATTATAGTCAATGCTCTAAATCTATCAGCATAATTAACTAGAGTACTTAAATTCATTTTAATATTATTATCACAATTTTTATAATATTGTTCAAAATAATATTCCCAAACATTATCGTTTGGTTTGTTTTGATATAATTTCCAATTACTTAAATCTATATGGAAAGGAACATTCCTATTTAATATTTTAATGGAAATCATCTGCAAAACAACAGAAAAAAACCCCCTTTCGTTTACACCATCATCAAATTTTACTACATTCATTTTTATTTTATTATTTTTGCCAGCTAGTGTGCCACAAATGCACAGCATAAGTATATTCGTTATTGAAACTTTTAGAATATCTTATTGATGTTTCACTTTCATTTCTCAACTCAAATCTTTTTTCCGCTGGAAATGGATAAAAAAACTTTGTAGGAAATATTACCATATTATTAACAATATTACTAAATATAATATTAGCAAAATATTGTGGACCAGTATTTGATATAATCTTATTAAAATCGTTGGTTTCGTTATATCTAATATTTTTTAAACATTGATGTATAATTTTGTGTTTTGGTACACAACCTATTAACCCATTAAATATTTCTGGATTAATAACATGACCATTACCAGAAAAGAAATCTAAATAAATAAAATCGTCAAATGATTTAACACATTCAAAATCTGTATCTGCATATATACCACCATATTTGTATAATATCTCATATCTGAATATATCAGATTTTGAACCTAAATTTTTTATTTTGTTAAATATTTCTTTGTTTGTAATAAAATCAAAATCAACAACATCTTTGTCAGTCCATAGTTTATATTCCCAATCTGGGTGTATTTCTTTCCAAGTGTTTTGTAATCTTATATATTTTTCTGGTAATTCGCCACCTAACCATATTTGGTGTATCTTTTTAGGAATTTTCTTAGCACTCTTGTCTTTTTGCTGCATATAATAGTTATTAAATAATGATTCTAAAATGATCCATCTTTTATCAGAATCTATTTTATTCCATACTAATTGTCTATAATTCATATTTTGATAAATAATTTTTATAAATATAATCCTCAGAAATTAAATAATCTTTCGCCTTTTCGAAATTTTCTTGAACAACATTTCTCATTTTTAAATATTTCTCTGGTGATAAATTATTTAATATGTTCTCCAAATCTTCATGTTTATCAAATAAAATCATACCATCAGTGTTGAAAAAATTTCCTATTGATGGACAGCCCCAATATATAGGTACTGTGCCTGTTACAAAACAATCTATTAGTTTTTCTGTAAAACAATAATCTTGTTTTGTGTTCTCAATAGTTACTGAGAACATATAATCTTTTAATGCTGTTAATTTATAATTAACTGGATTATAACCTCTACCATATACATCCATCTTATTTCTAAATCTAGCAATTGAAATATGTCTCAATTTATGACCAGTTGTCCAATTTTTTGCAGATGCTATGATTGATACTTTTTTTGTCTTATCATATATTTTTTGATCTTTTGGATATATCCAACAACCAATCTCTGGATAGAATACATAATTTTCACCTTTGTCCAAAAGATGTTTTATATAAGTTAAAACATATGTGAATTTATTATTATTAGATTCTATCCATTTGTAGGTGTGTGGTGAAATAGTAGGTGGTTCCATTAACCATGCAATATTCACTTTTGAATTATTACCTACTTTTTGCAAAAAATTATCAGTGTAGATAACTATTTTGTCGTTTTCGTTTACAGGACTTCTATCCCAATCAACAAAAACTGATTCTTGATAATCTGTGCTATATTTTGCATGAGCAAAATTATTATCCAATATTTTAAATTTTTTTTTCATTATGATAATAATGATTTTTTTTATATATTGAGGGAATATAAACCCAAAATTTTATATATACAGTAAAAGAAAAAGTTTTTTATGATTCACAATTTCAATAGTTTTTTACATATTAATGAAAGTAAAAACAATTTTAATCACTTAGTTGATTATACTTACCTTAAAAAGAATGCAACAGTAGATGATATAAAAAAGATTTGCGAAGAAGCAATTGAAAATAATTTCTTCTCTATTTGTGTTTATCCTGAAATGGTTGGTACAGCAAAGGCGTTTCTTGAAGATGAAGATCCTATTGTATGTACTGTAATATCTTTCCCTGATGGTGATGATTCTACTAATTATAAAGTAAGAGAAACATTAAAAGCAATTACAGATGGTGCAGATGAGATTGATATGGTATTTAACTATAAAAAACTTAAAGAATTATCTGTATTAGAAGGTGATGAATATAAAAACATCTATGATAAATTAGTCACTGATGTAAAAAATGTTGCTCGTGTTTGTCATAAAGATGGTGTATTATTGAAAGTTATTATTGAAGTTGAAGAATTGAATTACAATCATATTAAATTGGCTTGTGAAATTTGTGTTGAAGCTGGTGCAGACTATGTAAAAACATCAACAGGATTTTCAAAAACTAAAAAACCTTTTTCAGAAAAAGTAGAACAACTTAAATATATGAGAAAAATATTACCAGAATATATGAAAATTAAAATATCTGGTGGAGTAAGAAGTAAAGAACAAGTTGATATGGTGTTACCATATGTTGATAGAATAGGAACATCTGTTGTTATAGATGATATATCTAAAAATATACAACAAGGAGGTTAGTAATGAATTTTTTCAAAAAAGAATATGAATGTAAGAATGTAATATGGAAATTGATTCATAGAATTATATTTAATAATATCTATAGAATATGTTTCTTCATTGTAATTTTAATTCTTGGAAGTTTATTACCATTTGATTTTTCGTATTATTTATGGATTATTGGAGCAGGAGGATTAGCAATACACGTTTTAATTTTTATTATTTATGCTTGGATAATTAATCCCATTAAAAATTTAAAGGAAAGAAATAGTAAAAAAATATAGATATAGTAATAATATCATGATCTTGCACCTTTTTTATAAAATAATAAATATCAGAGACCATGGAAGTTAAAAAGTTTAGTGAATATAAATCCGTAAATCAGAAACCAGATGTTATATTAGATTTTCCTGTTTTGAGGCAAGTATTTAATTATGATTGTGATGCTTCCGCATTACAACAATTGCTATAAAAAATAAATAAAGTTATGGGAATATTTTTAGAAAAAGAATTGAATACAGGTGTAATAGTTACACATTGGGAATTCGCAGCATATTCAGTTATGCTTAATATTGGAAAAGAGTGGATTCAACAGCGAGCTGAGAACAGTATGCCACTGATTGGTGGAGTTATAACAGAAACTGTATCAGATGGAATACACGTAATATTAAATGGATACTTAAATAAAGAATCTTTTGACGCTGGAAAAATGCCATTAGAAAGTGTAGAAGTTATATTAAATGTACCACAAAATATGGGATTAGCTGATGAAATTTTACCTTATTTACATCAAGCCATTTTAGGAATAAGTGGGTGGGAAACTGGTGTTATACTTTAATAACACAAAATAAACTGATGGTCATTATGTAACAATAGTATATAATGATATTTGTATATTTTTTGAGGACCTGCATCATTTACCAAAACATATTTAACATATAAAGAATTAGATGATAGATGGGCACGACTTAGATGATGATAATAAAACTAAAGCCGAACATTTTGCCTTCGTTATCTATGGTGAGAAAAAATTCAACAGTGAAAAAATTATTCACATGGATTAAACTTAAACAAAAAACCACATATCATATATAATCACATGTATGGTATTTTTCGATGAAAACGGCTTTACTACAACAACAAAGGATGATGGAGAAAAAATCTCCAAACATCTTAATGTTGAATGTCTTGGACCATCAAGAATAGATGGCTATCCTATTTTTCTATTTCCTAAAACAGGTGGTATATTTAATTTTTATAAAATATATATTGAGTGTGAAATAATAACACCAGAAGACTACTATTTTGAATATATAGCAACACCATATAAAAACAATATTATAATAAAAATAAAAAAATATAATCCGAAATTATTTCAAGTTAGTATAAGAGAAGATAAATTAAAAAGAATTCTAAAAACAAATTAAAATATATGGAAAAAATCGATGTCGTTCTCGGTCTCCAATATGGAGATGAAGGTAAAGGTAAAATTGTAGATTATCTTTCAGAAAATTATGATGTTGTTGCACGATTTAATGGTGGTGCAAATGCAGGTCATACACTTTATATAGATGGTATAAAAAGAGTTCTACATCTTATCCCATCTGGTATCTTACACAAAGATAAGATAGTAGTTATTGGAAATGGTTGTGTTATAGATCCAATTTCTCTTAAAGAAGAAATAGAAGATTTAGAAAACTGTGGAATTGATGTTAGAAGTAGATTATATATTTCAAATAAAGTACATCTTATTACACCCGCACATCGTATGTTAGATGAACAAATAGAACTTATGAAAGGCAAAAATAAAATAGGTTCTACAAAAAAAGGCATTGGTCCAACATATACTGACAAAGTTTCAAGAATAGGAATAAGAGTTGAAGATATATTTTTTCAAGATGTAGAAGATAAGTATGCAAAAATATTAAAAATACATTCTAATATATTAAATGATAAATTAAAAGATACTCTTAAAAAAGATTTTGAATTAGACTGGTTTAATGCAATAGAATATTTAGAACAATTGAATATCGTTGATTGTGAGTATTTTATGAATGAACTTTTAGAAAAAGGTAAGAAAATTTTAGCTGAAGGTGGTCAAGGAACATTATTAGACGTTGATTTTGGTACATATCCATATGTTACATCAAGTAATACTATTTCTGGAAATGTTTGTTGTGGTTTAGGTGTTTCACCTAATAAAATTGGAAAGATTTATGGTATAACAAAAGCATATATGACCAGAGTAGGTAATGGACATTTTACGACAGAATTATTTGATGAAATAGGTGAAAAGATTTGCACAGTAGGAAATGAATATGGTTCAACAACTGGTAGAAAAAGAAGATGTGGTTGGTTAGATATGGTCGCTTTAAAATATGCTTGTATGATTAACGGTGTTGATTCTTTAATAGTGACTAAGATAGATGTATTAGATAGTTTAGAAACTATTAAAGTTGCTGAATGTTATCTTGGCGAAGATTATAAAAAAGTTGATGTATTTAAAAATGATGAAAATTTAGAGCCATTATACTTTAAATTTGACGGTTGGCAGACAGCAACATCAAATATTACAGAATGGAATGAAAACTTACCAAAAGAATTTGTAGAATTTATAGAATATATAGAAAATTTTGTAAAAATACCAATTGAAATTATATCAGTTGGTACGAATAGAAATCAAATAATTAAAAAGAAATAGTGTGAGAAATTTTGAAGTAACAGACGAACAATGGGAACAATTTGAACAGTGGTCTGAAAAACAAATAGAAAAAGATAATTATTTACCAACCGCTGGTGAAAGATTTACTTTTTGCTTCACACTAACTGGATTAGGTGATATTCTTGTTGTCAGAGATGAATATCTCAATGAAGAAATAAACCTAACAGATTTTGATAATTGGTAATATGAGAATATGTAGTGGAACAGATAATAAATTTAAACAGGGTAGATTTTGGATTTATCTTACAAAAGCCTATGAAAAAAGTATAGGCGTAGAATGGACATTTAGACCTTGGGATATCTTTACTTGTAATGTAACAGCAGATGGTGGAGAAGGAGATTGGACATTTAATTTCTGGTTCATATTTGAATTTTGGATTTCATTACATGGTATAATTAAATGGTATCCAAAAGAATGGAATTCTTCTACCAATGGTGGTAAAGGTGGTTATATAAACAGTGGTGAAAGAAAGATAGGAATAAGTCAATGGGATTGGACTATAACATTTTATTTCTGGCATGATGGTAAAAATTCTTGGTATCCAGATAAAGATTTTAAAATTTGGTATAAATACATAAATTTTTATGACATTATAACTGGTGGTCATAGATATAAAAGCATAGAAGAGAAAGATTATACCGATTATATTGATTTACCAGAAAAAAGATATGAAGTAACAGTAGTATATCGTCATTGGCACAAAACTTACAAAAGATTTTATTGTAAACCATTTCAAACAAAAGGAAAAAGTATAAGAATAGATGAAAGTGATATAACATACCCATCAAGAAAATATACACAAATTGATAAAGATCATGGTGTAAATCCTGTTGAACTCGAAAGAAAGATGGAGAGAAAATGGTATTCTTTAAAATCAGAACAAAATGTTAATTTAGCACTTCAAATGTATAAAGATGAAGTGTTAAAACTTAGAAGTGTTGAAAGTGTTCAATGGGTTCCTTTTGAATATAGAAAAAATTTCAATAGAGAAGAAAAATTAAAAAGAGTTTTAAATGTTTGTTAATAAATTAGAATTTAGAAATATAAATTCTTATGGTAATAATTTACAAGTATTAGAATTTGATAATAATGGTGGATTAATATTATTAGTTGGACCTAATGGTACAGGAAAATCTACTATTAAACAATCATTAGAACTTTGTTTATTTGGAAAAGTTCAAGGCAAATCTGGTAAAAGATTATCATTAGAAAAATTACCGAATAGAAGAAATGGTTCACTATATACAGGAGTATATTTTAAAAATCAATTGGATAACGATGTCGTTATGAAACGATATATAAAACCAAAAAATTTTGAAATGTATGTGAATGAAGAACCTTATACAGAAAGATATAAGGTAATGAGTGAAAAAGATAAAGAGAAAATCATAGGGTTTAATTTTGAGGTTTTTAAATCATTCATTTCATTAAATATGAATGACTTCAAAAACTTTATTTCACTATCGAAAGAAGATAAAGAAAACTTGCTAAATAAATTATTCAATTTAGGTGACTTAGACATATTATTTTCTATTACAAAAGATTTGGATAACAGTAATCAGAAATTAATAAGCGAATTGGATGCTGAAATATATCGTAATGAACAAACTATTTTGGAATATAAACAAACCATTCAGAATATTAGATTAACTCAACAAATTTCAAGAGACGAAAGACTATCTCAATTAAAGGAACAAATTATTTCCAAAAAACCTTTATACATTCAATTTGAGGAAGATATAAAAAAGTGTGATGTGGAAAAGAATGATTTATCTAAAAAGATGAACAAATTATATCAACTTAAAAGTGATAAACAGAAAGAAAAAACTAAATTAGAAGTTGAGATAGAAACATTAGAAGAAAAAATTCAAATTTATAATAAAGGCATCTGTCCTATGTGTGATACAGATTTAACAGAAAATTGTGAACAACATATAACAGAAATTAATATTCAAATAATTGACAAATCAAAAAGTATTGTAGATTGTGAAAAATATTTAGAAAGATGTATATTAGAAGATACAAAAATAAGAAATGCAACCGATTCATTATATAATAAGAAACTTGAATTACAAAATAAATTAACTGAATTACAAACGGAACTTTCAATATTGAATAAAGAATATAAAGCTTTAAAAGACCAACCTATTGATAACACAACAGAAAATCTTGAAAATAAAATTGCTATCTTAAAAGAAACCAATAAACAAAAAAGTGAGATATTAACTTCATTAAGTAAAAAATCTGAAACTTATGAAGAATTGAAAAAAATATTTTCCATCGAAGGTGTAAGAAAATCCATTATATCAAATGCTTTAATACCTATAAATGAATATCTTAGTGATTATTTGACAAAATTGAATTCAGAATATAATGCTAAGTTGAATGAAAATTTTGATGCTACAATTATGGAACTTGGAGTATTAGAAATAGATCCTGAAACATTATCAAAAGGCGAAGATAAGAAAATAAACATTGCTATTGCATTATCTTATTTGAATCTTGTATTAGAATTAAAGCGTTCTAATATAATGTTTTTAGATGAAATATTTGATGGTGTTGATGTTGATAATATAAATTTAACATTAAAGGTTTTGAGAGATATTGCCATTGAACATAAAATGAATATTATAATTGTAAATCATGGTATGGAACAAATTGTTGATATTAATATTTTTGATAAAATAATAAGAACAAAAAAAGATATTTTTTCTGATATTGAAGTGATCTAATAATTAAAAAACATTTTATAATTTTAATATATATTGTTAGTAAAAATATAGAATGTGTATGGGATTGAATATTATTTTATTGCAAGTAGCAGGAACAAGTAACATACTTCAATTAATGGAAAGATATGGTGTTACATTAGTTAGTTTAGTCACTTTAGGATTTTTTTCTTGGTTTCTTATAAGATTTTTGTTAAAATATATGAAAAGACAAGAACAGAAAATTGATGATCTGGTTAAGAAAATAGTGACAAAAGATGAAACAGATGAAGATATTGAAACAAAATTAGGCATATATGCTATAAATTCGAATAGAGTTAGACAATTAGCATATCATTTATTAAATGAATTTGAAGCAGATAGAGTTTCTATATTTGAATATCATAATGGTGGTAAGTCTGTTGCTGGTGTTAATTTTAAAAAATGTTCAAATACATATGAAGCCACTGCTAAAGGAATAGATGAAATTTATAATGAACAACAAAATCTTCCAATATCTGTTAATTTCTTATGGAACAAATTATTAATGGATAAGAAACCAATACTCATTTCTGATATTAAAACACTCGAACAAACCGATCATACAATTTACGAAACATTAAATTCACAAGGCGTTAAATCTTATTATTCAAGATTAATAACAGATTACAACTCAAAACCAATTGGTTTTATTATTATTACATTTTATCAAAATAATGTTAGTCTTGATTTAGAACAATTAAAAATATTTAATGATACATCAATTAGTATAGGCGGTCTTATAGATAAAAAATAATATAGATGAATGTTTATAATATATTGTCTTATAATAATTCTAGCATTTTTAGGTGTATGTATTTATTTCTATATCAGATTTAAGAAAATCAGCAAGGAATATGATAGGAAAATGGAACTTCTTGCAAAACAAATAGATAAGAAGCAAAAAAAGGTGTGTGAAATCAAATCAAAATCATATTATGAGTTTTTTTCAATAGTAAGACATATCTTTTCATCATTAAAACCATTTACATTATCTGTATTTGTTTATAGGAAAAACACAAAATTAAAAGTCACAAACATAGACTTTTTATATCAGATAAAATCTGACGGTGGTGACGGAACAATTATATTTACTGGTGAATATGGTAATGTACCAATATCAAACATTGATGTTTTATCAAAATTATATGATGAACAAAAAGATATATTACTAGTCAATGATATAAATGAATTGAATGAACTGGATAGTGGATTAGTTGATTTTTTGAGCAAAAAGGGTATAAAAAGAATGTGTCTTGTTAATATTTTCAATGAATATATAAAAAATACAAAACCAATATCATTTTTTGTACTAACATATAAAGATGATTTTATTACTAAAGACGACCAAAATTTTGTATTAAAACAATCTAAAAAAATATCAGAACACCTAATCAGTATTCTATCAAAATAAGACTTGTGAAAGTAAATAAATATAAACGAAAAAGAGTGAAGTTTTTTGACTTCACTCTTTTTTTGTAAAAAATTAAAAAATAAATAGAGATGAAAATGAGAGTTTTAGATTATTTGATTGAAAAAGAAATTGTTAAAGACACAAAAGAATTTCAAGATTTATATGCAGTTAGAGCATTTAAAATCAATGATAATACATTATCTGATCCTAATGTACTTATAGATGTAAAAAATATTTATAAAGTTCAAGTAGGATATAGAATTATTAATATGCAATAATTTTTTTTATCTAATAATTTGCTGTATCTTTGTATCACTAACACATTTTTGATTATGGATAGCAAATACAAACAATTACGAGATATTCAAGATATTAAAAACTTTGTTTTTGGTGGTAATGCCACTATTACTTTGGAGAGTGCCAAAACTGGCAAACATTTTACTTTTAAAGTTCGTGTAGCTAAGAAAGATGATGAGACCTCCCCGTTTTTTGTGTCTTTACTCAATGGTCCTGATAATTACGCTAATTATTCTTATGTTGGTGTTATTTCTTTTGATAAGAAAATCTTTAAACTTACACAGAAATCCAAAGTTACCATTGATGCTCTCTCTTATAAAGCTTTCAACTTCTTTTTCACTCAGTTAGTTGTTGGTAAACTTCACGAAGATTTAAGAGTTTATCACTTTGGTAAATGTGGTCGTTGTAATCGTAAACTTACTACACCAACTAGTATAAATTTGGGTATAGGTCCAGAGTGTTACAAAAAAGTATAACATTTTAGTTCAATATCGCCCCGCTTTTGGTAATGCTATGTTATAGGCAGTATTAAAAACTTTTTGAGCGATGGCATTAACAGAAGAACAAATTAAAGCAAACGCAAATATCCCGACAGCAGAATTAAAAGTATTGAGAAATGATTTGCGTGGGAACAAAGTTCCAATTTATCAATAATTTCGGTTTCGAAAGATAAAACAAATACAAATCCACACAAAAAACACGGAAAATCATGGACTACCGTAAATCGTGCGTAGGCAGTTTTTAATATTGCCTATAACGGCTGAGGCTAAGAAACGTAGCCTTGTAATTACGTTTCAAAATTTGGTAGGAACTTGTCAGGCTATGTT
>Ga0172375_10002180_pt1 | contig 30806 bp, 28 predicted proteins | sample LakKiv1m_FD_114537 | JGI IMG/M metagenome (GOLD analysis project Ga0172375, IMG submission 114537) | Freshwater microbial communities from Kabuno Bay, South-Kivu, Congo - kab_092012_11.1m | ecosystem: Environmental > Aquatic > Freshwater > Lake | place: Democratic Republic of the Congo... | reverse complement strand
GCAAAGGGGGGCTGGCAACCCAGATAATCCTTGACGAAAGAGTAAAACAGTGAAAACGTAAACTTTACTTAACAGATCAACATCAATAAGAAAATCAGATTTTGTTACGTATAGCAAATACAACCCTTCCTTTTTTGTCCGGATCGGTTTCAGGAACGTCCGACACCTCCCGGGAGTGTGGTTTTCTCAATGAAGGATTGAACCTTTAAACACTTACGAAACGAAAGGACAAGCACTTTTTCAGAAATTGCCCCGCCCCCTTCCCCTTTGTGCCGATAACATCCGGGAATTCCATTCGGGATCCTGGATGTTGTTTCCCGGCCATTTATGATATTGCTACCGCATCGTAGCAAAACCCTGGGCCTGCGGACATACCGTTGCCGGCGAATCATAGAAGAGGTGACAAATGAAGAGAGCATCGATCATCGTCATCGCCCTGGTGATTGCAGGGGTCCTTGCCGGCTGCAATACACACCCTGGCGGCGGCGAAGCGGGCGACGCCGCGACCGCCACGATCAGGTTCAATGAGGATTTAGCGAAATCCCTGAAGTTTGACGATCCCATCCATTTAGAGGATGCCAAACGGGGTTTTGTCGCCAGGCCCAGCGGAAAGATCACCACCGCGACGGGCGAGGTGCTGGTCGATTTTGACGCCTTCAGCTTTATCCAAGGCAAGGCGCCTCAGACGGTGAATCCCAACCTCTGGCGGCACGCCTTTCTCAATGCCCAAATCGGCCTGTTCAAGGTCGCAGAGGGCATTTACCAGTTGCGCGGCTTCGATATCGCCAATATGACACTGATCGAGGGCAGCACCGGCTGGATCGTGGTTGACCCCCTGACCAGCCGCGAATCTGCAGCAGCGGCGATCGCCTTCGCCCGCCGGCACCTGGGAAACAAGCCGGTCTCGGCGATCATTTTCACCCACAGCCATATCGACCATTTCGGCGGTGTTTTCGGGGTGATTCTGCCCCAGGAAGCGGTCCGGCGGAAGATCCCGGTGATCGCCCCGCAAGGCTTCATCGAGGAGGCCACCAGCGAAAATATCATGGTGGGTTCCGCCATGGCACGCCGCTCGGGATACCAGTTCGGAAGGGATCTTGAACGCTCCGCCAAGGGGATGGTCGATAACGGCTTGGGTAAATCATTGACATACGGCAGTTACGCCGTCCTGCCGCCTAACCGGACCATAGGACAGCCGCGGGAGGAGATGGTCGTTGACGGCGTAAGGTTCGTTTTCTTCAACGTGCCGGAGGCAGAGGCCCCCGCCGAGCTGACCTTTCTGATCCCTGACAAAAAGGCCTATTGCGGGGCCGAAATTCTCAGCCAGACCATGCACAACCTCCTGCCGGTGCGCGGCGCCAAGGTCCGCAATGCCCTGCTCTGGGCGAGATACCTGGAAGAGGCATTGGAGCAGACCGCTGACGCCGAGGTGTTTTTTGCCACGCACAACTGGCCTGTCTGGGGCCGGGAGCGCATCGCCGAATTCATCACCAAACACCTCGACGTATACAGATACACCCATGACCAAACGGTGCGTCTGATCAACGCCGGTTTTATCGCGCGCGAAATCGCCGATAGGGTAAAGCTGCCCCGATCTCTGGAAGCCTATCTCGCCAGCCGCGGCTATTATGGCGATCTGCGCCACAACGTCAAGGCGGTTTATCAGTTTTATATGGGGTTCTACGACGGCAATCCCGCGAACCTGAATCCGCTGCCGCCTGAGGAGTCGGCCAAGCGCTACCTCGAACTGATCGGCGGCGCCGGCAAGGCCATCACGGCAGCGCAGGCCGCATTCGACAAAGGAGACTACCGCTGGGTCGCTGAACTGCTGAATCACGTCCTGTTTGCGCAGCCCGACAACAAGGACGCCTCGCAGCTGCTGGCGCGCGCCTACGACCAGATGGGGTACATGGCCGAGGCCTCCACCTGGCGCAACAGCTATCTCACGGCCGCACACGAGTTGCGCCACGGGCCGCCGAAGAAAGGTGTAGATCGCAGTGCCGTCATCGATATGCTGAGGCAAACACCGATCGAACGCTTCCTTGAAGCCATGGCCGCCGCCCTTGACGGCCCTGCCGCAGAGGGCATTGATCTCAAGATCAACCTGCTCCTCTCGGATACCGGGGAATCCTTCGTGCTCTGGATCGAGAATGCGGTGCTCCACCACAGGCGGGCGGCGCCGGCTGCCGGCGCCAATGCAACCCTGACGATGACCAAAGAGATCTTCATCAGGATGATGGCCGGCACCGCCGGCGTCAAGGACATGTTGATGAGCGATGACCTCAAAGTCAACGGCAGCAGGATCGACCTGGTTCGATTTTTCACCCTGCTCGGAAAGGCCGCCGGCACATTCCCCATCGTCACGCCCTGACGTTTAGGGTGTGGAACTACATAGCCCTCAAATCCATCCGCCGAGATCGGATCTTCAGGGGTCGCTGCGCTCGATGATCGTGGCCACCCCCTGCCCCCCGCCCACGCAAGCGTTGGCCAAGCCGAATTGTCCCCCCTTTGCCTGAAGGATCCTGGCAAGGGTGCCGACGAGGCGCACACCGGTCGCCCCCAGCGGGTGACCGATCGCAAGGCCGCCGCCCATGACGTTGACCCGTTCCGGATCGATCCCCAGCTCCTTGATGCAGTTGAGCACCACGATCGCGAACGCCTCGTTGATCTCCCAGAAATCGATCTGATCCGCTTCGAGGCCCGCGGCCGCCAGTGCCTTGCGGCTGGCCGGCACCGGACCGGCACCCATGATGGTAGGATCCACTCCGGCGAATCCGATCGACCGGATCTTCGCCAGCGGCCGTATCCCCTTCTTCCGGGCCTTTTCCTTTGACATGAGGATCATGGAGGTGGCAGCGGCATTCAGGGGCGAGGAGACGGCGGCGGTGATGACGCCATCAGGCCTGTAGGCCGGCTTGAGGTCCTTGACCTGCTCCAAGGTGGTGTCGCCCCGCACCCCTTGATCCTTATCAACGACCATCGTCTTCCCATCACCCTGCTCGGCCTCGATCGGAAGGATCTCCTCCTTGAAGAAACCTTCGTTCTGCGCCTTGGCAGCGCGCTGGTGCGAACGTACCGCCCACAGGTCCATCTCCTCTTTCGTGCAGCCGCTCCGGGCGAAGAGTTTCTCCGCCGTGAAACCCATGTTCATACTTGTCATCATGTCCCAGTGCGTGTAAGCCGGATCGGTGAAAAGGCGCATGTTCGGAGAGATAGGGCCCTTTTCGCCGACGATGGCCCCCATGGAAACCCGGGTCATGTGTTCCATGCCGCCGATCATCACCGTGTCGGCATATCCCATGGCGATCTCCATGAAGCCGATGTGAATGCCCGCCATGGCGGAACCGCATTGCTGATCCACGAACTTGGCCGAGATGGTCTGGGGGAGGTTGGCCAGGAAGATCGGCATGCGGCCGCCGTAGCTCCACTGTTCGTTCACCCCCAGGGCCGAGCCGACAAGGAAATCATCGATCTCCTCGGGCGCGATCCCCGTCCGTTTGACCACTTCGGGCAGGAGCCGGCCGAGAAGCTCGTCCGAGCGCAGCTTGTGGAACCAGTCGCGGGGGGGATCGTTGGGACGGGAACGCGATTGTGCCGTTCTCAGGTATCCGGCGATGACAACCTCTCTCATACATACCCTCCTTTGTTATTCGTCGATACTATTTTCCGGTGATTGTAAAAGATCGGACATGATATTAATATGGCGCCAGATCTTTTACAATCACCAAAAATAGCTTAAGGAGGGGACAATGGACACCAAACCGTGGCATCGTCACTATGATTACGATACACCCACCACCATCCGTTATCCGCGCATCGCGGTTCATGAACTGATCGGGATACCCGCCAGCGCCTATCCCGACAAGGCGGCCCTGAACTTTTTTGGTTCGGAAATGACCTTCTGGGAGCTGCGGCTGCAGGTTCTGCGCTTGGCGAATGCCTTGGGCGCCTTGGGGATCCGGAAGGGCGATCGGGTGGGAATCCACCTGCCGAATTGTCCCCAATATCCGATCGCCTACTATGCCGTGCTTTCCCTTGGTGCGATCGTCGTTAACCTCAATCCCATGTATACGACCGAGGAGCTCAAGCTGATGGCGGGCACTACAGGGATGACGACGCTCATCACGTTCGACATGGTGCTTCCCGCGGTCCGCGCCTTGTGCAAAGAAATCGAGATCCGCCGGGTCATCGTCACCGGCGTCACCGATTACATCAAAGGACTGGGGGTAAGCACGGCCGCAAGCCTGGAGCTGGAAGAAGGGTGGCATCATTTTACAACCCTGATCGAAGGATGCTCGAACGTGCGGCGCTCCCTGGCCCAGATCAATCCCGAAGATCCGGCTATGATCCAATTTACCGGCGGAACGACCGGTACCCCCAAGGGGGCGGTTCTCACCCACGCCAACATCATCGCCGCGACGCTCCAATGTTCGTTATGGGGGCGGGCGAACACAGACCTCACCCCTCCGGAAAGGCGGACCGTGATGGCGGTCCTGCCCTATTTTCACGTCTACGGCAACATCGTGGTGATGAACTGGGCGATGTTCAACTGCGCCACCCAGCTCCAGATCCCCCGCTTCAACATCGACGAGATGATGGCCATGCTGGCCGGCGTCAAGGAGATCACGTTTTTCCCCACGGTCCCCACTTTAATCAACGCGCTGATCAACCACCCCAAGGCCGCGGAACTGGATCTTGCCAAGAAATTCAAATTGCTGAATTCGGGAGGGGGACCCATCCCTGTGGAACTCATCGAGCAGATCAAGGACATGGGGATATTTTTCAGCGAAGGGTATGGACTTTCCGAATCCACGTCCCTGGGGATTTCCAACCCGATTCTGGGGCTCAAAAAGGTCGGGAGCATCGGTATCCCCTTCCCGGATACCGATGTGCGACTGGTGGACATCCAGGAGGGCAGAGAGGAGGTTCCGCAGGGCGAGCCGGGGGAGATCATCATGAAAAGCCCCCTCATCATGCAGGGGTATTGGAACAACCCTGCGGAAACCGCGGGTCAGGTCCGGGAGGGCTGGCTTTTCACCGGGGACATCGCCGTCCGGGACGAGGAGGGTTATATCTTCATCGTGGACCGCAAGAAAGACATGATCATCGCCGGCGGATTCAACATCTATCCTCGAGAAATCGATGAGGTCCTCTTTCAGCATCCCAAGATCCTGGAGGCGGTTGCAATCGGCATCGCGGATTCCTACCGCGGCGAAACGGTAAAGGCGTTTGTGGTTCTGAAACCCGGCCAGCGGGCGGCGGAAGAGGAGATCATTACCTTTTGCCGGGAAAAGCTGGCTGCATACAAAGTCCCCAGGCAGATCGAGTTCCGCGATTCTCTGCCGAAGTCCGCGGTCGGAAAGGTGCTCAGGAAGATCCTGCGGGCAGAAGAGGAAGTCAAACGGAAGAAGTGAAACTCCCCGGCATGAGCCTGGGCATCGCGGTCCAACGCATTGGCTGAAAAGGACAGGGGAAAGCCGACCTCCTGGAGTTGATCCTGTTGCATCGCGATGAGATCGGCAGCGCTTACACCGTCTGTGTTGAGTTGGGCATCCGGCGGAAAAACCAGACCAGGGCAACGGACTGCAGAGCCGTGGTCGTCCCGAAGGCGATGGCATAGCCTTCCGGGGAGTAGTTTCCACTCTCCGCAGGGAAGAGGTTGATCACGATGCCGATCCCCCATTGCACGAGGAACGAGGCGACAAAGATCAGCAGGTTGAGGGCCGTGTTCGCCCGCCCGGCCATCGACACCGGAAAGGCGTGGGCGAGAACGGCGAAACTCACCGTTCCTGCGGTACCGAGAAAACCGAACAGGAGCCAGATGAGGGGCTGCAGGTCGACATAACCGAAGACCAGGGCGGCATGCACGAGTATCGCCCCGCCGACACCGACACCCACGACATAACTCGGCGCCGTACCGGCCCGCTCCAGGCGCGAGGCCAGGTTGCCCATGGTCATGTGGCCGGTGACCATTCCTACGGCGGCCAGCAGGAGATAGCGGGCGATGTCGGCACGCGTGAACCTTCCGACATCCTTCATCCAGCCCGCGGCCCAGAGCCCCTGCAGGGCCATGAAGGTCGATTGGGAAAGGAGGGTGAGAGGAGCGACGCGCCAGAATTCGCGGCTTTTCCCGATCCTTCCGAAACCCTTGAATTGCTCCTTGATCGTGATGTGGGCCGCCGTGGCGCGGCGCTCCGGGACGATGCCGAAGATCAGGGCGCTGTTGACGGCAAAGGCGACTCCGACAGAGGTAAACAGGACACGCCAGTCGACCAGTTGCAGCGCCCATTCCACGGGCGCCGTGGAAAAGACGGCGCCGAGCCCGCCCGCGGCCAGCACCCACCCGTTCAGCGAGGCCAGCCGCTGCCGGGAAAACCAGAGGGCGTTCGCCTGGAATGCCGCCATCAGGCAGGCGCTGACCCCCAGGCCGATGAGTCCGCGGCCGGCAATGAGCAGGGAAGTGCCGCCGCTCCAGGCGAACAGCAGCGCCCCCGAGGCCGCGACCAGCAGGAGTGTCCCTTCGACCCGGCGCGGCCCGAAGCGGTCGAGCAGCACGCCGAGGAGGGGTTGAAACAGGGCAAAGGAAAAGAAATAGACGCTGGTCAGAAGCCCGAGGTCCGACGCCCCCAGCCCAAACTCCCGCACCAGATCGGGTGCGATGACGGCGTTCACATTGCGGGTGAGGTAGGAGAGAAAATAGCCGCAGGCAAAGGGGCCCAGCACCGCCGGCAGGAGGAGCCATCCCTGGCGAGGATCGGCCGTCCGGACAGGAACGCTCTTTTTGAGCGCGGCGACAAGGGCCGCCGGCGTCCCGAAGACGGGTCCCGCGGTCGGTCTCTTCGGGCGGCGGATGATGATGACTTCGCAGTGGGCCTGACGCGCCGCAGCGAGTTTGGCCTCGACACCGCCGACCCGGCCGCTTTCCTTGGTGACGATCACGCCGATTCCAAAGCGCCGGATCACAGCCAGGTTCTCCTCCAAGGAAAAGGGACCGCGACCGGTGATGATCCGCTCCTCCGGGATACCTGCGGCCCGGCTCGCCTCCAGAGACTCCCTCGCATCGAGGACCCGGACGACGCAGGGGATCCCGAGGCGTTGGGCGGCCTCCGCATAGGGGGCCAGGTTCCGGGATCCTGTTGTCAGAAGGACCGGCAAGCCGAAGCGGAAAGCCATTTCAGCGGCCTCGGCGTGGTCGGCGGCAAAACGGACATTCTCCCTTCCCGTGTCGGCCGCCGGCCGCTGGAAGACGAGGCAGGGGATCCCGAGGCGCCGGGCGGCGCTCTGCGCATGGTCATGGATCTGTGCGGCATAGGGGTGGGCCGCATCGACGATCGCGCGGATACCCTTGTCCCGACCGACGGCGACAAGGCCCTCTTCGTCCAGACGCCCCGAGCGACGGGAAATCCGGCAATGATTCCCGATCGCCAGTGGAATATCCGTCGCCGTCGAGACCAGGACCTCATATCCCGCCTCGGCAAGGCCTCCGGCAAGGGAGGCGGTTTCGCCCGTCCCGCCGATGAGCAGGATCATACGTCATACCCCCGGGGAGTGACAAACCATTCGGCGATCCTTTTGGTGGAGCGGTTGCCGACGATCACGACGCTCCGCATCGTGATCGGCAGGTCGAGGAAGTGGTCAAGATCGGAAAAAAGGATCCGTTCTTCCGGAGAACCGATCGCCGTGCCTATCCCCACCGGGGTCGTTCCGGGACGATGGGAACGGAAGATCGCCGCCGCTTCGGCGAGCTGGCGGGTGCGCTTCTGCGACCGGGGGTTGTAAAGGGCGACGACCAGGTCGGCTGCGGCGACCGCCTCCAGCCGAGCCCGGATCGTCTCCCAGGGGACGAGCAGATCGCTGAGGCTCAGCGTCGCAAAGTCGCACATGAGCGGCGCCCCGAGGCGGGAGGCTAAGGCCTGGGCCGCCGTGACGCCGGGGATGACCTCGACGGGTACCGCTATGCCCTCGGCAGCGGCGATCTCCAGGACGAGGCCGGCCATCCCGTAGATACCCGGATCGCCCGAGGAGATCAGGGAGACGATCCTACCCTCCCCCGCCCGCTGAAGGGCGAAGCGGCAGCGCTCGGTCTCGCCGGTCATCCCCGTGGCGATCCGTTCCTTGCCTGCGGTGATATCCGAGACGAGCTCCATGTAGCGCGTGTAGCCCACGACGCAGTCGCTCGCCGCAACGGCCTGCTCGGCGCGGCGTGTACGGTCCAGGGCCCCGCCGGGGCCGATCCCGACGACATACAATCTTCCCGGTTGAAGCGGATGAAGATCCTGCTGTTTGTTTGCCTTTTGCAACTGTATGTTTTCCTCCTTCCTGCCGAAGACGCCGCCGGTTCGGCGGCGACGGGGAAACGGCCCTTCGAGGCCGTCGATACGATGGATGTCCGTCACACGTCCTTTTTCACACCGGCTGGATCAGCCGTGGAGATGGCGATCCCGGTAAATATCAATACCGCGCCGATCAGATGGAAAAAATGCAGCCGCTCGCCGAGAAACACGATGGCAAGCACGATCCCGAAGACCGGTATCAGATACAGGAACAGCCCCGCGCGATTGGCGCCGACCTGCCGCACCCCGCGGTTCCAGAACAGATAGGCAAGGATGGACGGAAACACCGCGAAATACGCCATTCCGGCACCGGTTGCCACGTTCCACACGGCAACGCGGTCGCCCGCCAGTTCGACCAGATACAGCGGCAGCATCAGCAGCACGATGCCGCCGATGACCGCGGCGCCGAGGAACGCCAGGGTGTCGATGCCGGAGGGTCGAAACCGCAGCAGCACCGTATAAAGGGCCCATGTCACCGCACAGCCGACCAGCAGCAGGTCGCCTTGATTGAAATCGAGCCGCTCCAACACCTCGATGTCGCCCCGGCTGACGATCCCGACGACACCCAGGAGCGACAAGAGGATACCGGCCTGCTGTCTGCGCGTCATCTCGACGCCGAACAGGATTCGTCCGACCAGCACGATCAGCACCGGAGTGATCGAGCTGATCAGGACGCCGTTGGTGGCGGTCGTGGTCTGCAGCGCCGTATACAGAAACGTGTTGTAGCAGCCGACCCCCAGGACCCCGAGCAGCGCCAGACGCATCCAGTGCGCGCGCAGCAGCGAGCGCTGTTCGTACATCGGCCGCAGGACGAACGGGAAAAGCAGCAGCAGGGCCAGCACCCAGCGCCAGAAGGACATGGTGGCCGGCGGCAGCAGGACATGTAGCGCGCGCGCCATCACCGCATTCCCCGCCCAGAACAGCGCGGTCAGGGTGAGCAGCAGATACGGCGATGCGTTCATCAGGAGCGGCGCGATGGAAGCTCCTCCCGGGCGAGGGCGATCGTGATCCCGTTGTACGTCTTCTTCCTGCAAATGTATCGGGTCCTCCTTCCCGCCAAAAGCGCCGCCGGTTCGGCGACGGCAGGCAGATTCACCTTCTCCTTCACAAAATCCGAGCAGGAAACATCACGCCGGCAGGCGCGTATCTCCGCACTGGGAACCAGACGGACCGGGACGCCGAGCTCCTCTGCGGCAGCAAAAAGCCCTGCCTCATCGGCCTTGATGTCGGCGGAGGCGATGATCCGTACCTCGTCGATGCCGACTCCGGCATCGGCAAGGGCGCTCCGGACAGCAGTCACGATCCGCCCCGCCGGTGTCCCCCGGCGGCAGCCGATCCCGACGATGACCGACTTGAGCGCCTCGGTCGTTGTCGTGATCACCGGTTCCGCCCCCAGGATATTCGCGACGCGAATCGCGAACGCGTTCGCCCCCCCCTCATGCCCGGAGAGCAGGCTCACCGACCAGCGGCCCCCGGCGTCGATGCAAACGACGGCAGGGTCTTCGAACTTGCTTTGGATCAGCGGGGCGATGGCCCGGACAACGATCCCGCAGGGGGCGGCATAGATCAGCCCCCGGCAGACAGGAAAGAGCGAAGCGGTCAGGTCGGTGATCCGGGAAAACCGCTCCGCTTCCGGACGGTTCAGGGCGGGCTCGTACCGGATCGACTCGTGGATGAAGAGCCTCGACCCCGTGAGCGCCGCGGCGAGCGGGGCAAGGAGCTTAGCCCCCGCCTCCGAAAGGGTGATGAGCGCGGTCGCCTGGCCGCTCATGGCTTTTTGGCCTTTCTGAAGCCGTGGGAGAAGGCGGAATCATAGAGCTTCGAGGCCGGGATCCCGCGTCCCAACGCCCTTCCCACGAGGATGAGCGCCGTCGAACCGATCCCCTCGGGCTCGGTTTTGGCGGCGATGTCGGCCAGGGTTCCCCGGATGATCCGCTCCTCCGGCCAGGAGGCGCGGTGAACGACCGCGGCGGGGCAGTCCGCCCCGTAATGGCCGGAGAGGGTCTCGGCGACCTCCCGGATCTTGGTGATCGACAGGAAGATGCAGAGGGTCGCCTGCGTCCGGGCGAGCCGGCCGAGCTCCTGCCCCTCGGGAAGGGGTGTCCGGCCTGCGGTCCGGGTGAGGACGATCGTCTGGGAAACCTCCGGCGCGGTGAGCTCCGTACGGAGCGAGGCCGCTGCGGCCTGAAAGGCGCTCACCCCCGGGCAGACGTCATAGGAGATCCCCAGGGCGTCCAGGGCGTTCATCTGCTCCCGCGTCGCCCCGTAGATCGACGGATCGCCGGAGTGGAGGCGGACGACGTCGATGTCCCTCTTTTGGGCGTCACGGTAAACGGCGACGACCTGATCGAGGGACATCCGCGCCGAGTCGCGGCGCTCGGCCCCGGGAGGGATGAGGGCAAGGACATCCGGACTCACGAGCGAGCCTGCATAGACGCAGATCCGGCAGGTCCGAAGCAGCCGCTCAGCCCTTTTCGTGAGGAGTTCCGGGTCCCCGGGACCCGCGCCGACAAAATGGACGATCATCCTTTTTCCCCCACTTTCACCAAAATGATGGAGAGGTAGCCCGCCTCCGGCCTTTCCGCCTTCAGCCGCCTGAGGTCCGTTTCGATCCGCTGGGCCTCCATGCCGACATGCGAGACAAAGACGCTCCCCTCCAGGAGGCCTTCCTCATCGAGGAGCGTGAGCACTTCCCGGAGCCTTTTTCCGATCTTCATCAGGATGACCGTCCCGCCCTGGGCCAGGGCGCGCCGGACATCGGCCAGATCCTCCGCAGCCGGCACGACGGTCACCGGCTCGCGGCCCTCTCCGACGGGAAATTCGGCCAGGGCCGCCGCAGCGCTGAAGGACGTGATGCCGGGGACCGTGACCGCCTTCAGACCGGGAAGCCGCCTGCGCAGCGACCTGAGAAGGTAGATATACGTCGAATAGAGGAGCGGGTCCCCGAGCGTGATAAAACAGGCGTCCTCGCCCCTCGTCAGGGCTTCGGCGATTCGGCCGGCCGCAGCCTCCCATTTCTCGGCCAGTTCCGTCTGGTCCGCCGTCATGGGGAAGAGGAGCTCCTCGATCCGGGCCTCCGGACCGACGAGAGGACGGGCGATGGCCAGCGCGACGCTCTCCGACGCGGTCCGCGCCTTGGGTACGAAGAGGTTCCTGCAAGCGCTGATCAATCGCGCCCCTTTAAGGGTGATCAGCTCCGGATCGCCCGGGCCGATGCCGATGCCGTAGAGGATTCCGGGATTCATGACAGCAGCTCCTTTTTGATGATCAGGACAATCGCCCGCGACGAGACCGGATGATCCGTCAACTCGTCGGGGCGCACCTCGCGGATCTTTTCACCGGGAAGGGTAAGATCCTCGCACAAAAAGACGCGACGGCCGCCCCCGAGCTTGGGGATCAGCTCCGCGGTCCAGAGGAGCGCCCCTTCCCTTCCCCCGAGGATCGCGATCTTTCCCGTCCCCATGAGATCGGCGGCCGACACCTCCGGATCGCGGCTGTGGGCCGTAATGATCCTGGCGTCCTGCCAGCCGAGGCTGAGCCTGGCGAAGGCGACCTGGACGGAGCTGATCCCGGGGATCACCTCGCAATTCTGAGCCCCGAAATGCCGGATCACGGGCTGGGCGAGGCTCGCGATCCCCGGATCGCCTGTAGCCAGAAGGACCACCTGCCGTCCGTCGTCGCGGCGGGAGGCGATGGTCTTGATGATCGCCGGCACATCCGTCCCGGAATCGATCCGCTCCGCGGCCACCTCCGGAAAGAGGTCCTTCAGCCGCTGGGAGACGATCAGGACGTCGGCCTTGTGTGCGGCCGCCTCTGCCGCCGGCGTGATATAGGCCTCGGCGCCGGGGCCGCAGCCGACAATGAGGATCTTCTTTTTTTCTATTGCCATTTCGTCAGATCTCCCGCTTGACCCAGAACGCGGCGGTTCAGGTCGATGAGGACCACGGCCGCGTGGAAGCGTCCCTGTGTCCTCTCGCCGACCGCCTCTGCAACCGCCCCTGCCAGGGTGTCCCCCAGCGTCTTTCTGTCCCGCACGGAAAGGGCCGCGAAAATCCCCTCCACCGTGGCTGCCGGCTCCGCGGATCTCCCAAAGACCTTTGCATGCATCGCCGTGACGATGGGCAGGGCGCTCTGCGACCTTCCGGAATGGGTGTCCCAGTCGCCCGTGGTCAGCTTGGCCAGCTTTCCCGGATGCCCCAGAATCAGGAGCGCCGAAAAAGGGCTGCGGAGCGCCTCGTCCAGGAGGAAGCCCCATTCGTTTCCTACCTCAACGATCTGCCCCTCTGCAATCCGGAAATGGGCCTGCGCCGCCCTTGCCCCGATATGACCGGGGACGAACACCGGCGCCCGGATCCCCGCGGCGGCGGCGACGCGCAGCGAGCAGCGCAGGGTCTCGCGGATCGCGGAGCAGCTGAAGGGGCGGACAACCCCTGTCGTCCCCAGGATCGAGAGCCCCCCGACGATCCCGAGGCGTGCGTTGAAGGTCTTCCGGGCGATCTCCCCGCCGTTGGCGACGGAGAGGGTGACGCTGACCCCCCGGGGGGTGACCTCGCGGACGGCCTCGCGGATCATCCGCCTCGGCACAGGATTGATCGCCGGCTCTCCCGGAGGGACGGCCAGGCCCGGTTTTGTGACCATCCCCACCCCCTCTCCGGCGAGGAATTCCACATCGTCACATCCGCGCCAGGCAACCGATGCGGAAATCAGCGCGCCGCTGGTCACATCCGGATCATCGCCTCCGTCCTTCCGGACGGCTGCCTCGGCACCACGTTCGGCAAGGCGCACATAAACGAGAGGAAGCACGATCCTTTCCCCGCCGGGAAGGGGAATCTCCACACGGTCCATCGCCCGGCCATTTGCAAGCATCTGCGCCGCCGCCTTTGCCGCCGCCGCGGCGCAGGCTCCCGTCGTGTAACCGGTGCGGAGATCCCTCATGGCTTCGGCTCCTCCAGGCCGGGGAGGATCAGCCCCTTCGGGATCAGCTCCAGGAGCTGCACCCTTGCCTCGCCGATCGTGAGCGGCAGGCCGTCGATCGGGACGCCGTCGTCCCTTTTCATCTCGTACATCAGTCGGGAGACATAGGGAAGCCGGAGTTTCGCCCGGTCGATCATCTCCTGGTGGCAGAAGATCTCCTCGGAAGGCCCTTCTTTGAGGACGCGGCCGCGGTCGAGGACGTAAATCCGGTTTGCAAACAGGGGCAGCATGTCCACGGAATGGGTGGCGAGAACGACCGTCATCCCCTCCTCCCGGTTCAGCCTCTTGAGAAGCTGCAGCATCTGCGCCTCACCTGCCGGATCGAGTCCTGCCGTCGGCTCGTCGAGGATGAGCACGGAGGGCCTCATCGCCATGACGCCGGCCAGGGAGACCCGCTTCTGCTCGCCGAAGCTCAGGTGGTGAATCGCCCGTCCGCGGAGCGGCAGGGCCGCGACCGCCGCGAGCGCCTCCGTCACCCGATTCTGGACCTCCTGCTCGGGGAGATTCAGGTTCCGGGGGCCGAAGGCGATATCCTCTTCCACGGTGGCGGCAAAGAGCTGGTCGCTTGGGTTTTGGAAGACAAGGCCCACCCGCTGATAGAGCTCCTCAGGGGAGAGGCTGCCGATCTCCTTTCCCTGGATCCGGATGAGACCGGATTGCGCCTTCAGCAGGCCGACCAGCAGACTGATCAGGGTCGTCTTTCCCGAACCGTTCGATCCCAAAACAGCGACGAACTCCCCCTTCTCGACATGGAAATCGATCCCGGCCAGGGCCTCGGTGCCGTCGTCGTAGGTGAAACGGATCCCGGTGAGCTCGATCGCCCTCATCCTGTAAGCCTCCAGTCCAGCAGACGGGCTGAGGCGATCGCGATCAGCCCCAGGGCCGCCATCAGCCGCTCTTTGCGAGCCAGCGCCGGAAGGGGACCGAAAGGCATCGCCCCCCGGTAGCCCCTCAGCCGCATCGCGTCATGCGTCCGCATCGCCTGCTCGAAGGAGTGGATGATCGTCGCCCCGGCAAGCGCCGTGAAGGATTTCATCGCGCGGCCGTGCGCCGTGTAGCCCAGACGGAGCCTCTGGGCCGCGGCCAGATCGGAGATCCGGTCCATCAGCACGAAGATGTAACGGTACATGAGGACGGCGATCTCCAGCCAGCTGCCCGAGAGCCCGAAGGCGCGCAGGCCCTGGAAGATCCGATGGGCGGGGGTGACAATGCTCAGCAGAAAGACCACCGACATGGCGCCCAGGACGCGGGCCCCCAGCAGGACGCCCAGACGCAGCCCCTCGGACTTCGCCGTCAACTGCCACCCTGCGAAGACGAAGGTGAACAGGGGCGTCGTCCCCGCGGTGAAGGTCTGAATCACCAGCAGGACCGCTGCGATCGACAGAGGGGCGGCAAGGCGGGTAACGGTCAGTTTTGCCGGAATCCGGAGGGTAGCGACCGACCCGAGACAGATCCCGAAAATCACCAGCGGCAGAACGACCCCCTCCGCCGTGATGACCGCGATCAGCGCCCCCAGGGCGATCACGAGCTTCGTCCTGGGATCGATCCGGGTCAGGATGTGTTCCCGGTAGGTAAAGATGTCCGAAAAAAGGTCAAACATGCTTTTCGTCTCCGGTGCCGCGCCGCGGCGGAAAAAGGGCCCGGAAGCTGTACCCCCCGACGAATCCCCCGACGATGCCGGCCAGGAGAAAGACGAACAGAAGGAGATCCCCCTGGTCCGTGTTGATCAGCGGCTCCCGGGCCGGCCGCCCGGCCTTTTCGGCGAATTTTTCGATCACCGTCTCGTCGACGCCGGACCAAGCGGCGCGACCGGTTGCCGGTCCGGCCAGGAGCAGTCCCACGATCGTCAGTATCAGCAGCGCTTTCTTCATGCCGCCCCCCCCGCCGCCGCCGTCCTGAGCAGCTCGGGCTTGCGCCTCCGGACGAACCGAAGCGCCCCGACGCAGAGGATCCCTTCCAAGACGCCCAAGGGGAGCTGGGTCGGCACAAAGGCGATGAGGATCAGCGTAAACATCTCCGAAAATCCTCCCGTCTGGAGGGCGGCGGCCAGCTCGACGGAGGTCATCGCATAGGTGGCCCAGTCGGAAAGAAGCCCGGCCAGAAAGGCGGCCATCGCCCACGGCAATCCCAGGCGGCGAACGATCCAATAAGCACCGTAGCCGACATAGGCCCCGGCCACGCCCATCGAGACGGTGTTCGCCCCCAGGGTCGTGAGCCCGCCGTGGGCGAGGAAAAGGGCCTGCAGCGTGAGGGCGATGCTCGCAACGACCGTGGTGAGCGCCGGCCCGATCAGGATCGCGGCGATCCCCGTCCCGCCGAGGTGCGAACAGGTCCCTGCGGTCGGTACCGGGATGGGCATGCAGGAGATGAGGAAAACCGCCGCACCGACGAGGCCGACAAGCGGCTTGAAGTAGGGATACTCCACAGCGCGCCGCCGAAGCTCCCGGAGCCCCAGAGCGACGAAAAGGACGGCGACGGCGTACCAGAGGATCGCCCAAGACGCCGGCAGTATCCCCTCCGAGATATGCATGGCAAAGGCAGGGGCAGGCAGGCCGATCAGTGTTCCCGCCATCGCTGCGATGGCAGACAGCGGCTGCCCGGCGTATCGTTTCTTCGTCCAGCTTCCTTTCATCTCACCTCTTGAGGTGCCCGGTCCGTCATCCGGCAACACCGGCATACGCACCCTATTCTTATCCTCGGATCCTGTTTGTTTTCCGTAACGCCTGCAACACCGGCACATTTTATCCCGGTCCCCTGGGGAGATGCGGGATTCACCCTTGACGACCTTCATCCTTGTTCTGCCCCGTAAACTCCGGACGCCGTTCGATCGGGATCTCGGGGAGGGACCGAACATCGCAGAGCGCATCCGATTCGTCGATCCGCTTCCGGACGAGGGCGACCAGGGCGTCGTCGTAGCCCAGATGCCTGCCCAAGACCAGCCGGACCTCCGGGTGCGTGGCCGCCGCCTCCCGAAGCAGCTCCGGGATGTCCTGACGCAGATGGACGCCGAAGTGGAGAAAATAGGGGATGACGATGACCGTTGTCGCCCCCTGCCGGACGCACCGCTCGAAGGCCTCACTGAAAGAGGTCCCGAGTCCCCCCATTCGGCAGACATCCACGATCCCTCCGTCGGCTGCCTCCCTGAGGCGGTCTGCGACCCGTTCCATGTCGTCATCGGCGCCCATTGCCCGGCTCCCGTGGCCGATCAGGATCACCGCCCTCTTCTCGTTTCCCTTTGTTCCTTTGTCCGTCTGGCTCATGCTTTCTCTCCTCCCTCCCCGGCGGCCGCCAGACCGCAGAGGGCGTGGACCACGCTGACCGCAAGCGGGCTCCCCCCGCGCCGGCCCGCCGTCGCGATAAAGGGGACGCCGAGCGATATCAGCTCTTCCTTGCTTTCAACGACATGGACAAAGCCGACGGGCAGCGCGACGACAAGGGAAGGCCGGAGCCCTTCCTCGATGATCATACGGCTCAGCTCCATGAGGGCAACGGGCGCGTTGCCGATGACGACGATCGCCCCTTCCAGAAGCGGCCTGGCTTTCTGGACGGCATGGAGCGAACGGGGAAGGTCGGACCGTCTGGCCTTGCGCGCCACGTCCTCATCCGCGATGTGGCACAGGATGCTCTCCCGCCGGTAAAATCCGCAGACCCCTTTAAGACGGGCCAGGGAAATACCCGCCCGGATCATGTTCGAGTCGGTATAGATCGGCCGGCAGGCCCGCAGGGCTTGGATACCGGCCTCGACCGCGTCCGGCGAGAAACGGACCGTCTCGATGATCCCGAAGTCGCCGGCGGTGTGGACCATCCGCCGGACGATCTGCCATTCACCCGGCGGAAACGCATGCGGCGGCGCCTCGCCGTCGATGATCTCCATGGAGCGCGCCTCGATCTCCGGGCCGCTCATCGGTCGCTCCAAAAAGGCCCGGATCAGGGGCCGCCGAGGGATCTCGCTCATGATACGCCTCCGCACCGGTTCAGAAAATGTTCGATGGCGGCAGGCCGTGCCGCATAGGCGAGGTGGGTATAACTCGCCAATACCGAGCCCTTCTGGAACCCTTCCCTCTCCACCGCTTCGGAGCGCCGCCGCCGGAGGGCATATACCTTCCGCCAGGACGGGTCGGCTGCCGGATCCTCGATCAGCTCCGAATAGTGGAATTCATGGCCCCGAAAGAGATCCCCGCAGCGCCCCCAGAGGGAATCCGCCGTAAGAGTCACCTCCGCATACCCCAGGGTCTTCTTTGCCGCCAGCATCCGCGTCCGGGCGGGGAGGATCCCGAGGAAAGGATGGAAGCGGCCGTCCTCGGAGAACATCCCTTGAGAAAGATACATCAAGCCTCCGCATTCGGCGTACAGGGGCCTCCCTGAGGAGACGAAATCCCGGACCGCGGCAAGCATCTCCCCGTTTGCCGCAAGGGCCTCCGCATGGGCCTCGGGATAGCCACCCCCAAGATAGAGCCCGGAGAGCCGCTCGGGCAGCCGCCGGTCGGACAGCGGTGAAAAGAAGACCGCCTCGCATCCCGCCGAGGCAAGGGCGTCGAAGAGGTCCTGGTAATAGAAGTGGAAGGCGGAATCCCGCGCCACGCCGATCCGAATCCGTCCGGTTCCCGCGCCGGCATCTCTCGCCTCGAAGGCCGGGCAGGCAGCGGGGGAAGTGTCCCTTTTTCCCTCGGACCCTTCAGGGAAAAGGACTTCCTGTCGGGGACGACGATCCGCTTTTTTCCGAAGGGCATCCGCGGCCGTTCCTTTCCGTCCTTCGGCATCGGAAAAGACAGGGAAGGCGATCCCCCCTCCTGTTAGATCCGGGAAAAACGTCTCGATCGGGACATATCGCTCCAGGGCGTCTGCCAGGGTATCGAGGGCCGCCTCGGGGAGGAGCGTCTCATCGGCGGTGACCAGACCCAGGTGCCGGCTGGCAAGCCCGGGAAAGGCCCCCCGAGGAATCGCCCCGGCCAGCGGGGGCAATCCCGCGGCACGAAGGGAGTCGGCCAGCCAGGCGGCGTGGCGCTCCGAACCGCAGTGATTGGCGGCCACACCGGCGAAGCAAAGATCCGGTGCGAACTCGACGAATCCTTTCACCAGGGCCGCCACGCTGCGCCCCATCCCGTGGACGTTGACAACGAGCAGAATCGGGGCTTCGAGCCAGCGGGCGATCTCGGCCGAGCTCCCCTCGTCGGTTGCCGCATCCGCCCCGTCGTAGAGTCCCATGACTCCTTCGATGAGGGCGCAGTCGGCACCCGTCGCGGCCCGTTCGAAAAGGGCACAGACATGCCCCTTCCCGGACATCCAGCCGTCCAGGTTGTAGCAGGGCCGGCCTGAGGCGAGGGCGAGGTAGGTCGGATCCAGGAAGTCCGGTCCTGCCTTGAAGGTCTGGACGGCAACGCCTCGGCGGGTGAGCGCTCGGGTCAGGGCAAGCGTAAATGAGGTCTTCCCCGAGCCGCTTTGCGTCCCGGCGATGACCAGTGTCGGGCAGCTCGCCATCAGTATTCCACCCCTTTCTGGGCCGTCCGGCCGCTGTCCAATCCATGCTTCACACAGCGGATCTCGGAGACCGTGTCGGCGGCGGCGACGAGCCCCTCTGTCGCGCCCCGGCCGGTGAGGACGATGGTGACGCCCGGAGCCGCTTCCATAAGGAGGCGAAGGACTGACCTCTCCGGGATCAGCCGGCGGGCGACGGCGTAGCAGCCCTCGTCCAGGATCACAAGGCCGTAACGTCCCGAGCAGGCCGCCTCTGAGGCGATGCGGAGCCCTTCCTCAGCCGCCCGGCAGTGGTCCGCGAAGCGGGGATCGGCCTTGGGCGGGACGAAGCCCAGACCCGTCACGCGGATCATGATCCCGGGAAGACGGCTCAGAGCGGCGAATTCGCCGGTCTTCACATCGGACTTGACCAGCTGGATGACCGCCACGGGGATCCCATGGCCGTGCGCCCTCAGGGCCATCCCCAGGGCCGCCGTCGTTTTTCCTTTGCCGTCTCCGGTAAAAATCAGGATCCTCCCCTTTTCCTTGGACACGCGATCCTTTCCTTCTTCATCCGTCATGTCGTGCCTCTTTCTTGAAAAATTCCCCCTCCGGCAGCGGGCAATGCACCGGGGCCCTTTCCCGCACCTGGCTTCTAGATCACCTTCAGTATCTCTACGACGCACCAGCGCAGGGCGAGGAAGGTCGCCGCGGTGAGGATCGTCGCCATCAGCATCAAGCGGTTCGCCGCCGGGATATGCTCCCGCTCCAGCGGCACGACCGGATCGCCGATCTCGGGCTGGCTCACGGGCCGACCCCGGCGCTCCATGACGCCGCCCAGACGCACCCCCAGCGCCCCGGCCACGGCCGCCTCGGCAATTCCCGCGTTCGGGCTCAGGTTTTTCCGCCCGTCCCGCCAGGCGATGCGCCACGCGGCCGAGGCGGAAAGCCCCAGGAGCCCGGCGGCCGCCGTCAGGATCGGCGCGGAAAGCCGGGCAGGGATGAAGTTGGCGGCATCGTCGAGCCGCGCGGCGGTCCTCCCGAAATCGATGTAGGATTCGTTCTTGTAGCCGATCATCGAATCGAGCGTATTGATCGCCTTGTAAGCCATCGCCCCGACCGGGCCGATGAGGACCGCAAAGAAAAGGGGCGCGATGATCCCGTCCACCGTGTTTTCAGCCACGCTCTCCACGGCGGCGCGCAGGACCTCCCTCTCGTTCAACCGTTCCGTATCGCGTCCGACCATCCAGGAAACGAGACGCCGCGCCTCCGCCAGATCGAATTTCTCCAGCGCCCGGTAAACGGCGAGGCTGTGACGGGCGAGGTCCCGCGCAGCCAGGGTCGTATACAGGACGAGGATCCCGGCCACATCCCCGAGCAGCGGGTGGATCTGCTGCGCAACTCCGATCAGGATGGCCGTCGTAACCGCGGCCAGCAGAATCACCGTCAGCGCCGTTACGGTCCCGGCGACCCGCTCACTGGTGATCGCTTTCCGGGTCTGTTTCTCCAGGGCCGCGATCAACCGGCCGATGAGGCGGACCGGGTGGGGGAACCACCGGGGGTCCCCGAAGGCCAGATCGAGCAGCAAGGCGATAAGGATTTGATATTCCAGTCTCATAGCCTATAGTCCCATCAGTTGATAGATCCTATCCATATTCAGGCTCCTGCGGACCGTTGCGGCCAAACGCTCAAAGGCCGGCTCCAGGTCATAGACGGCCGCGATCCGGCCGAGCGGGGCAAGGCCCCTGCGTGAGCGGAGACGATCGATGAACCAGCGGCGGAAGCCGTCCGCGTCGAAAATCCCGTGGAGATAGGTCCCCCAGGCGAGGCCCCCCTCCGCACCGAAGCCGATCGTCGCGCCGTCTTCCCGTTGGATCGACGGTGCGACATTGCCCCCATCGGTCAGGCCGTGGTGGATCTCATATCCCTGCACCGTATGGCCGGAACCGGTATGGCGGGCCGTGACCCGGGTCAGGGTCTTCTCCCGGGCCAGCGTCGTCCGGACGGGAAGGAGCCCCAGGCCGGGAATGCTCCGGCCGGAGACGGATTCGATGCCGAAGGGATCCGCGATCTCCGCTCCCAGGATCTGGAGTCCGCCGCAGATCCCGACGATCTCCGTCCGCCCGCTGTGGGCGAGCCTCAGGATCTTCTCCGCCATCCCGTTCGCCCGGAGGGCGCCCAGATCACCGATGACATTCTTGCTCCCCGGAAGGATCAAGGCGTCCGGGGTGTCCAGTTCCGCGGGGCTCCGCACCACCCGCAACCGGACGTCCGGTTCGATCCGCAGGGGATCGAAATCGGTGAAGTTGGAAATATGGGCGAGATCGACGACGGCGACCTCCACGTGCTCACCCCTCGGGACAGGCTCCTGGATCAGGCCGTTCTTGAAGCTGACGGAGTCTTCCTCAGGGAGACCGAGGTCCTGCAGGTACGGGACGACGCCCAGGACCGGCAGTCCCGTATGGCGCAGGACATAGTCGTGGGCCTCGGCGAGAAACTCCTGTCGGCCGCGGAAACGGTTCACAACGAATCCCTTGACCAGCGCCCTTTCCCGCTCGGAGAGGACCTCCATCGTCCCGATGAACGAGGCGTAGACGCCCCCCCGGTCGATGTCGCCGACGATAAGGACCGGTGCGCCTGCATAGAGGGCCATGTTCATGTTCACGATGTCGCGCTTCCTCAGGTTCACCTCGCCGGGGCTCCCCGCCCCCTCCATGACGATCACGTCATACTCGGCGGCAAGCGAGTCAAAGGCCTCCTTTGCCGCGGCAAAAGGAGGCGTCCGGTCGCGGGTGTATTCCCAGAAGTCCCTGTTGCCGATCGGCTTTCCCAGCACGATCACCTGGGAGCCGGTGTCGCTGTTGGGCTTGAGCAGCACTGGATTCATCCGGACATCGGGATCGATGCGGCAAGCCTGGGCCTGAACCACCTGGGCCCGCCCCATCTCGCCTCCGTCGCGCGTCACGTAAGAGTTCAGCGACATGTTCTGCGCCTTGAACGGGGCGACCCGATGGCCGTCCTGCAGGAGGATCCGGCAAAGCGCGGCCCCAAGGATGCTCTTGCCCGCATTCGATCCCGTCCCCTGAAACATGATCACCGGTTTTCTCCGGGCGGACGTTTTGCGCACACCGCCCAGGGCCTTGCGGAGGGCGCTGCAAAGGCGGCTGTTTTCATCCGCTGTCCGGACCGCCACCCGGAAGAACCTCTCGTCAAGTCCGGTAAAGTTGTCGCAGACGCGGACGGCGATACCCTCCGTAATGAGGCGGCGCCCCAGTTCATTTGCCAAGATGCCGCCCCGGTCGATGCGGACCAGGAGGAAATTGGCCGCTCCCGGATACACGGCAAGCCCCGGGATGGTCCCGAGTTCTGAGGCGAGTTCCTCCCGCCGTTCAAGGACGAAACGGCGCGTTTGTTTTGCATAGTCGGTATCGCGGAGCCCTGCCGCCCCGACGGCCTGCGCAAGGGTGTTCACCGACCAGGGGGGCAGGAGGCAGCGGAGGCGTCGGACGATCTCCCGATCCGCGACAAGGCCCCCCAGACGGAGCCCGGGGATGGCGTAAAATTTGGTGAGCGACCGCAGGACGATGAGATTCCCGGGCCTTCCCCCTGCAAGAAGGCCCTCCTCGGCCGTGAAATCGGCGAATGCCTCATCGACAACCAAGACCGTGGCAGGGTGACGACTGCAGAGTCCCCGGAGAGAATCGGCACCAAGGAGATGGCCGGTCGGATTGTTCGGCCGCCCCAGGATCAGAATCTCATCCCCCTGAAGCGCAGCCTCGATCTCCGCCATGTCCGGAACGAACCCCCTCTCTTCGCGCAAGGGCAGCTCCTCTACCCGCAGTCCGGCGGATCTCGCCGCAGCCGCGTAATCCCCATAGGCGGGAACAGGGACGACGGCCCGCCCTTTTTCCAGAACCCGCGGCAGTAAGTAGAGGAGCTCCGTCTCACCGTTTCCCATCAGCACCTCGTCGGCGGAAACGCCGAAACGCTCCGCAAAGGCCCGGACAAGGTCCGTGCAGTCCGGATCCGGGTAGTGCACAAGGGAGCTGACCAGGGAGCTGATCAGGGGGCGGAGCCACTCCGGCGGCCCCAGGGGATTGATGTTGGCCGAGAAATCGAGGATGTCTCCTGCAGGTAATCCCGCGGCAGCGGCCAGTTTGGTGATGTTTCCCCCGTGCCGGTCGGTCATAGCCCGCCTCCGTGGAGCATCGCCGCCGCAACCAGAGGGGGACAGAGCTCGGTCAGCTCGCAAGCCGCGCCCAAGGTATCGCCGGTGAGGCCGCCGATCCGGCGGAAGCTGTAAAACGCCAGGAGGAGGGCGGCGAGGAAGGCGCATCCCCCGGCAATGAGCCCCGGAAAGCCGCCGGCAAGGGAACCGACGCCCAGAAGAAACAGGAGCGCCCAGAGGAGATGGCCCCGTGAACGGTTCCGATGGAAAATCCCGGCGAGTCCCCCTTCCGGACGGACATAAGGGAGCAGGGCGAAGTGGACGATCAGGGCGCACCGCCCGGCGAGCGGCGTCAGCAGGAGGACCCACCAGCGCCAGGGGCCCGAGACCGAGGCGACGAGCGCCACCTTCAGGACGATCACGCAGACGATGGCGACGACCCCCATCGGACCGCTGCGGCTGTCCTTCATGATGGTGAGGACCTGCTCCCTGGGGCGGGCGCTGAAAAAGCCGTCCGCCGTGTCGGCCAGGCCGTCCATGTGGAGGGCGCCGGAGACGGCGATCAGCAGGATGACCGCAACGACGCTCGTCACTGCCACCGGCAGAAACAGCCCCAAGGCCTGGTCCGCAATCACGACCGCTCCCCCGATCATCAGTCCGACCACAGGAAAGAAGAGCAGAGCCTCCCCCAGCACCTTCTCCCCCGTATTCAAGATCCCGGGGAGGGGAAGGATCGTCAGAAACTGGATGGCCGCCAGGAACCGCTTCATGATCTTTTCATCCAAAATTGCCTGGCCCCGAAGGGCCTTTCGCCGAAGCCGTCTTTCATGAGACGGCCTTGGAAACCATGGCCTCGTCGAATGTGGCCACTTCCGTCAGGACCCGGACGGCGGCCTCCAGGAAATTCATCGCCAGGGCCGCACCGGTCCCCTCGCCCAGACGAAGGTCGAGGTCGATGAGCGGCTGCTTGCCCAGGATCTCCAGAGCAATGCAGTGCCCTTTTTCCACGCTCCGGTGGGCGGCGATCATGTACTCTACCGCCGTGGGACAGAGGGCATGGGCGATGAGCGCCCCTGCGGTGGAGATGAATCCGTCCACCACGACCGGCTTCTGGAGCGAGGCGGCGCCGAGGATAAGGCCGGCGATCCCGCCGATCTCGAAGCCCCCGACCTTGGCCAGCAGATCGATCCCGTCCTTGGGATCGGGCCTGTTGACCTGCAGGGCCTGCTCGATGACGCGGACCTTGCGGCCAAACTGCCCTTCATCGATCCCTGTTCCGTGGCCGGTGACCTCCGCGACGGGGCGGCCGCTCAGGGCCGCAACGATCGCGCTGCTCGAGGTGGTGTTGCCGATCCCCATCTCGCCCGTGCCGAAAACATCGACGGCCGCGGCCGCCTGCCGGGCGATGTCGATCCCCGCCTCCACGGCGCGGACCGCCTCGTCCCTGCTCATCGCGGGACCCCGGGCCATGTTCCGCGTGCCGGGGCCGATCCGCCGGGAGAGGATCTTTCCCGAGGAGGCCAGCTCGCCGAGGTCGGCGGCGACCCCCATGTCCACGACGCGGACCGCGGCGCCTGCCTGGCGGGCCAGGGCATTGATCCCCGCGCCGCCGGCGACGAAATTATACACCATCTGAGGCGTCACCTCCTGGGGATATTTGCTCACCCCTTCGGCGACCACCCCGTGGTCGGCGGCCATCGTGAAGATCGCCTTGCCGGTCACGGGCGGCCGCAGCGAGCGGGTCATCCCCGCCAGGTCCTCGGCCAGATCGAGGAGGCGTCCAAGGGCCCAGTAGGGCATGGTCAGGGCTTCCAGGCGCCGGTGCGCCTGCAGCCGGACAGCGGCGTCCTGGGGAACGATGGCGGAGATGGTATCCTGCAGCAAATTCATTTCAACTCCTTTCAACTCCTTTTGGTATCGTCCTGTTTCAACATCAGGGGGATCCCGGAGACGACGAAGGCGACCGTCCCGGCCGCCTGGGCCATCATCTGATTACAGCGGCCGGCGTAGTCGCGAAACTGCCGCGCCGTTCTGTTTTCAGGGACGATCCCCATCCCCAGCTCGTTCGTGACGAAGATGATTGTCCCGGGAAACGCCCCGCAGGCGTCGATCACCTCCCGGCAGCGGGCGGCCGTATCCTCTTCCGTAAAAACAACTCCCCGCCCCTCTGCCTGATACAGGAGATTGTTGACCCAGAGGGTGAGGCAGTCGACGAGAAGAACCCTGTATGCCGTCGCCCGGCGGATCGCACCGGCCAGATCGAGGGTCTCTTCGATCGTCTCCCAGCCGGAGGCCCTTCTCGAGTTCCGGTGTTTCTCGATCCGTTCTTCCATCTCCGGATCCGTGACAGGACAGGTCGCTATGTACGCACGCGGTCCGTCGGTTGCCTCCGCGAGCCTCTGGGCAAAGGCGCTCTTTCCGCTCCGGCTTCCGCCGGTGACGAGGGTGATCTTTGCCATCGCTCAGCCGTCCTCCGGCAGGCCGCTCAAGAACACACCGCCGCTGCTTTTCCCTTGGTTCCTCACTTATCCCTCCCGGCCGCACCGCCCATTGAGATCAGGACCCCCTTTTCGCCGTCAAGCGAAAGTTCGGACAGGGACCCCGGCCGGACATCGAAAAGGAGGTAATGCCGCTCCTCCAGCCCCAGAAACCGGCAGATGAGATAACGGATCACTCCGCCGTGGGTAAAGGCAATCACGGTCTCGGCAGGATCCGAGGCGATCCTGCGCGCTGCCGCCCCGATCCGCCGGCCAAACGCGCCGATCCCTTCACCATCCGGGAAACCGAAATCCTCATCCAGGGCGGCCCAGCGCTCCACGGCGGCCGGATCGGCGGCGGCGATTTCGGCAAAACCCATCCCCTCCCAGCGGCCGAAATCGATCTCCCGAAGGTCGGGATCGATGTCCCAGCCGTCCGCACCGAGCGCGATTCGGGCCGTTTCGCGGGCCCTCAGAAGCGGGCTGCACAGGACATGCGCCCCGCCCAGCCCTCTGAGCTCCCCGGCAAGCGCCGCTGCCTGGCGCCTCCCTTCCCCGGAAAGGGGCCTGTCCGTTCGGCCGATGTAAAGGCCGCGGCAGGCCTCCCCCAGGTCCCCGTGGCGGATGAGGATCACCCTTTTGGTCATGGTCGATGCCTGAAAAACAAAAAATCCCCGCGCCTTTCGACGTCGGGGATGCCGTATTTCATCCTCAATTCCGTTCAGATCCGCAACCCCTCTCCACGGGGGTCTTCACAAGAAGGACAGCCTGCGGGCAGGTCTTCTGGCTTCCGGATCTTCCTCCGGCCGCGTCTTCCCATCCCTATCGGAATAGTGACGTCAAGCGGCCTTTGTCCCCGGTTACAGCGGCGGGACCGCGACGGACTCGCACCGTCTTCCCTGTCGCCCGATCGGGCAACCCGCAGGGATATGGCGCATTCATAGTACACCCTATTGTCGCTGTCAAGAAGAATCTCCGGAAGCACCCAAGCTTCTTCCTTGTTGCCTTTTTCCACCTCCGGGTATATGAAAAAACATACAGATTCTCCTGTCATACACTACAAAGGGGGACGCCCCTTTTGGAAAGGGATCATCAAAGCGAACTGCCTCTCTAGAGAAGGAAAGGAGACCCTATGGACGGATCGTTTTTTGCCTATCAGGTTGTTCGGGAAGGAGAAAATCTCCAGGGGCGGATCGTGAAGCTCCCCTTCAGCGCATTGCCCCCCGGAGAGGTCCTGATCAAGGTGGAGTATTCCTCGCTCAACTACAAGGACGCGCTCTCGGCCACGGGGAATCCCGGGGTGACCCGGAAGTACCCCCATATCCCCGGCATCGACGCGGCAGGCACCGTCGCCGAGTCGACTGCGGCGCCTTTCAAGACCGGCGATCCGGTCCTCGTGACCGGATACGACCTCGGGATGGACACGGACGGCGGTTACGCCGAGTACTGCCGCGTGCCGGCGGGATGGGTGGTCCCGCTGCCGAAGGGGCTCGATCTGAGGGAGTCGATGATCCTTGGGACAGCCGGCTTCACCGCCGCACTCGGGATATGGCACATGCTGCACAACGGCCTATCGCCCGAGAAAGGGCCGGTCCTGGTCACCGGCGCGGCCGGCGGCGTGGGGAGCGTGGCGGTCTCGATCCTCGCGAAGCTCGGCTTTCAGGTCACGGCGTCTAGCGATCCGGCCCAGGCAGACTACCTCAAGGAGATCGGCGCCGCCGAGGTGATCTCCAGGGAGACGCTCAGCACGGAATCCCCCAAGGCGATGCTCAAGGAGCAGTGGGCAGGGGCGTACGACACGGTGGGCGGCAGGACCCTGGAGAACGTGATCAAATCGGTCCGTTACCTGGGCGTCATCGCCAACTGCGGCATGGTCGGCGGCGGGGCGATCTCCACCACGGTCTTTCCCTTCATCCTCCGCGGGATCAAACTCCTGGGCACCGATTCGGTCCAGTGCCCGATGGACGTGCGCCTCAAGGTCTGGGAGAAGCTCGCCACGGAGTGGAAACCCGCCCGCCTGGAGCGGCTGGTCAGGACGATCACCCTGGACGGTCTGGACGAAGCGATCCAGCTGATCCTCAAGGGGATGAGCACGGGCCGGACGCTCGTTGTGCCGAAAACGCAGGCAAAGGTCTAAGCGGATAAGACACGTCTCTAGAACGCATAAGGCATTGCCGATCCGGACAAAGGAGGGACATACAGGTGAAAAACCCATCTTTTCTTGGCGCCATCCTCCTTATCGGCATGTCCCTGTGGCCGCCGATCCTGGAAGCCGATCCGATGGAAACCTCATTTACCCAAAAAAGAAAGCAGATGGTGGAAGGCCAGATCAAGGCCAGGGGGATCAGGGACCCGCGCGTGCTGGATGCGATGCTGAAGGTGGAGAGGCATCTGTTCGTCCCTTCCGACAAGAGGCATCTGGCGTATGAAGACCACCCGCTTCCCATCGGCGAGGGGCAGACGATCTCACAGCCCTATATCGTGGCCCTCATGACCGAGCTCCTGGCGCTCAAAGGAACGGAAAAGATCCTGGAGATAGGGACCGGTTCGGGATACCAGGCCGCCATCCTGGCGGAATTGGCCAAAGAGGTTTACACGATCGAGATCATGGAGCCCCTGGCCGTACAGTCGGAGGCGCTGCTGAAGAAACTGAGGTACGGAAACATCAAGGTAAAGACCGGCGACGGCTTTCTGGGCTGGCCGGAATTCTCTCCCTTTGACGGGATCATCGTCACCTGCGCCCCGGGGAAGATCCCGCCGCCGCTGTTGGAGCAATTGGCCGAAGGCGGCAGGCTGGTGATCCCGGTGGGAACCTTCTGGCAGGACCTGAAACTGGTGCGCAAGACAAAGGACAGAATCACCGTCGAAGACATCCTCCCCGTCCGGTTTGTCCCCATGCTGAGGGAACCGTGAGCCGTTACTTGCCGCGCACCGCTGTCCAGCGATGGCTGCCGTTGATCGCCGCCTCCGCATCCGTTATCAGATGCCTGTAGAAGGGATTGATTTCCACCTCCACATTGCCGGAGATGGTGTTTCCCGCCACCTTCCCCTTGAAGAACATCCCTGTCTTGTCTTTGCCGAATCCCTTGCCCATGAAAAAACTGATCGTATCCCCTTTGAGCTTGGCGTGGGAGATGGAGATGTCGCTCTGCTTCGTCAGCAGGGCGACCTGGATCTCCTGGAAATTCTGGATCACCTCCAGGGTGTATTCGCCGTCTTTGCCGAGGGTCGGTGCGCTGATCTGCCATCTCCCCTTCACGTCCGCGGGCAGGACCCAGTAATAGTAGGTGCTGTCGCCCAATTGTTCAACCACATCCGGCTTCCAGTCCCCCATGTCGAAGTCGTGGGACAGGATGCGCGTTCCCGGCTTGAGCTGTTTGAACAGCCGGGGCCGGAGGCTGAGATTCAATTCAGGCAGGAGATACAGGGCAACGATGGTGGCCGAACCGATGTCGGTGGCGAACAGGTCCTGTTCCTGAAACGCGACCCGGTCCTCGACGCCCGCTTTTTTCGCGTTTACCCGGCTCTCCTGGATCCGCTCGGGATCGATGTCGATGCCGATCCCGCGCGCGCCGTAATATTTCGCCGCCGAGATGACGAACCGTCCATCCCCGCACCCCAGGTCGTAGACCACATCCTTTTGGTTCGTGCCGGCAAGCTCCAGCATCTCATTGACCACATATTGGGGTGTGGCGATGAAATGGACGTCCGGAGGCCGCGCCGGCAAGGCAAGCTCGACCGCACCGAACAAGACCAGACAGACAACCGCCGCACCAAACCCGATTCCCCTCCGACGCTCCATAGCCTTTCCTCCTTTGGAATATTTATTCATTTTTCCATATCGACGGCAATACCGCAACAACCGCCCCCATGAAGAGAACCCCCACGCCTGCCAGGGCCCCGATCCCCGTATAGGCGAGACTGGCCTGAAGCATGTACAGACAGGTCAGGCAGAATATGACGGGAAGGAACGGGTACAAGGGTGCCTTGAAGGGGCGTGGGACAGCCGGTTCCCTGATGCGCAGCACCACGAGGGAAGCCCCGGCCAGTAAAAAAAACAGCCAGAACACCGGTGCGGTGAACTCCACCATGGTCACAAAGCCCGCACGGGTCACCGTACCCATCAGAACCAGCACCAAGGCAACGGCCCCCTGCAGCAGAAGGGCGTTGGCCGGCGTGTTCGCTCTTCCCTGCCATTGGCCGAGAAAGCGGAACAGGGGAAAGTCCCTGCCGAGGGCATAATTGGTCCGGGCGCCGGTGAAGACGGTCGCGTTGATGGCCCCCAGGGCGGAGACGGCGATGAGGAGACTGACGAAATCCGCACCGCCTTCACCGAGCACCCTCCGCATCAGGTCAGCCGCGACAACCTCGGAGCGGCTCATGTCCGCCATCCCAAGTACATTGAGATAGGAAAAACCGGCCATGAGATAGATGACGGTGATCAGGCCCAATCCCCAGAGCAGCGCGCGGACCATGCTGCGGTTTCCCTCGCGCAGCTCGGCGGAAAGATAAGCCGCCTCATTCCAGCCGCCGAAGGTCAGCAGAACGAAAACCATCGCAAGCCCGAAAGAGGGGCTGGAGGAGGACAACCTTTCCGGGACCGAAGGAAGGGACGGGGCCATAAGGATCCCCGCGGCCAGCACGGATATCAGGCCCAGGACCTTCGCGGCGGTAAGGAGGTTCTGCATCCCTGCCCCCTTCCTGGTACCCATCAGGTTCAGGGCGGTCATGGTGATGACGGCGAGCATCGCGCCGAGGGAGGAGGTATAGGCGGAGGGCAGCAGCTGCGAGCAATAGTCGCCGAAGACGAAGGCCAGCATGGCGATGGATCCCGGCTGGATCACCGTCATGCGCGCCCAGCCGAACAGGAAGGCCGTCTTCCGGCCGAAGGCGCGGGTAAGGTAATGGTAGTCCCCCCCGGCGTGGGGATAGGTGGTCGCCAATTCGGCATAACAGAGGGCGCCGATCAGGGAAACAATCCCCCCGAGCAGCCAGGCGAGAAAAAAAACGACAGGATCCGCCGTGCTGGCGGCAACGAGCGAAGGGGTCTTGAATATGCCTGTTCCGATGACCACCCCGACGATCAGGGCCACGGCGTCAATGACCGATAGTGTCCGCCTGGGTGCGGCTGTCGTATCTTCCATACCGTTTTCCAGCGCCTTCCTGGAGTCTTCCCGCCCGCCGAGAAGACAGCCCCGCGACAGGGCGCGCATTTCGCATGGTGTTGCTGAAGGATACGGGGAAGGCGTCCGCATGTCAAGGGGATAGCAACGGCGGCTGTCAAGCCAAAGTAGAAATGTCCTATTCTTCCCAAAATAGAAATGTCCTATTTGGTCAATAGGCAGAGACCCTCCGTTGTCGGGAGGGCATCCAGTCTTTCCAGCTCTTGTTCCAGGGGTG
>Ga0172375_10002178_pt1 | contig 30845 bp, 27 predicted proteins | sample LakKiv1m_FD_114537 | JGI IMG/M metagenome (GOLD analysis project Ga0172375, IMG submission 114537) | Freshwater microbial communities from Kabuno Bay, South-Kivu, Congo - kab_092012_11.1m | ecosystem: Environmental > Aquatic > Freshwater > Lake | place: Democratic Republic of the Congo... | reverse complement strand
CTCTTTCGCTTCGGCAATCTTGTTGGGAACCATATACAAAATCCCGCCATAGGTTATCATCGCTACCGCCAGAAAAGCAATCAGGTAAAAACCGAACTGGAAAAGATATTGGACATATTGGCCCCAGTCAGAAATGGCGGAGGGGGCTTTAGGCAGAGGCATCTGTAAGGTATAGGCCATGGCGGCGACCGGAATAAAAATGAAAGATGCTAGTATAGTATAAAAAATAATTATTTTTTTGTTTTTTGACATGCGGTCATTTTTTGTAACGACTATTTTATCTCTATCGTAATTTGAGAAGAGGCTTGCTGGTCGCTATTTTTTTTATCAGAAATAAGCAGGCTTAAGCTTTTCAGCAAGGCTTCTTCAATCTGTCCGGCGGGGACGGTCAGCAAAAAGACATCAAAATTTTTATTGTCAGAACTGGCCAGCTCTTGTCCATCCAATTTCCACTGGAAATTCAGATCGCTGAGGCTTTTGGTATTAAAGAAAAACGGAATCGCTGAAATTTGCAGTGTCTGTCCGGTTTTGGTCCTGGCCGTTTCCAAGATTGAATAATTATCATTAGGTAGTTTAAAAATAGCTTTGGCGCTGGAAATTTTAATTTCCAGCGAGCCCCGCCAGATCACATTTTCTCCGTCTAAAATTTGAGAGGCAACGGTGTGGGAGTCGCCAGGCCATTTGGTCGCTCTGAAAGAAAAAGCTGTTTTCCCTTGTCCTCCGGCGCCGCCGACAATTTCATTATCGAGCAGCCAGCGGTAAGTCAGTCTTTCTGGGTCGAAATTCAATTTCCTGGTCGGCAAGACGAAGACTTTTATTTGGCTCCCCATGGTTGGGAGCGCTAATCCTTCGTATCCCGGAGGGATATAAGAGCCGGAAGACCAGGTTAGAGTAAAATTATTATCAGCCGCCTGCGCCGAATTAGCTAATTTTTGTTCAACCGGGTTGACGGCAAAAAGAGTCGTGAGCAAGGCACTGATTAAAAATATTTTTGAGTATTTTTTAAAAGCATTTTTTAGCATATTTATTTTAAGCTTGATAATGGCTGTCCGCTTTATTAATTGCTAGCTTTCCCATCCGGGAATTGGCCAGGGGGGTAAGCTGTTCTTTCATATATTGCGCTTTCTTTTTTAAATAAGCATAAACGACGATAGCAATGTTGCTGGGCAGAATTCCGAGAGAAGCAATATCTATAATTTTGGCAACCAGGAAGGTCATCACGGGGTCGGTCTTTGGCGCGTAGCCTTTTTGCCATAATCCCAAAATAAAACCGGCTAAAAGTTCGGAGAAAAAATTAATAATGGGAATCAGGCCGATCAAGTCAAAAATAGCTGCTAGTACGGTCATCATCCAGGGGAAAGAAACCGGCTCGGGCGGAGGGGTTGCTCCTTCAGTTTTTTTATCAGAATTTTCCGGCATAAAATTATTATAAAATAAATTCTCTTTATTTCTGTTCCTGCTGGGCTAATTCTTCTTTGGCTTTTTCTATTTCAATCAGCTGTCTCGGGTCGGAGGTAATAATCTGATCCTCGGTATAAGAAGCAATCACCTTGATTGCGGCATGTTGCATCCCCGCAAAAAAGATGCCTTCGCCAACGCCACTTTCCATTAGAAGATATCTTTCCTGGTCGGTTAAATTAAAGGTTTTTTGCAGAATTTCAATGGTAGCCGGAGATTGGCGCAGCAGCATTTGCATGGAAGAATTAGTTACGATTGGTTTGCCGTAGGGCGAAGTCATAAAATCGGCGACATCTTGAGTGATAGTGGTCAGTCCTAGAAAATATTTGCGGCAGCGCTTAGCGATGCCAAACAAGAAGGAGGCAGCGTCTTCGTACTTCATCATAACCCAGGCTTCGTCTACGATTAATAGCCGTTTTTTAAGTTCAGAGCGGATAATATTCCAGATATAGTGCAAGATGATATACATAGCAACCGGCCGCAGCTCTTCTTCCATATCCCTCATGGAAAAACAGACCAGATTATTTTTAAGCTCGATATTCGTATGGTGATTGAAGAACTCCGCGTAAGAGCCGGTGACGAATTTTTCCAGGCGGGTGGCCAGCGAGGCGGCGCCGTCCATATTTTTTAAGATATTGTAAAGATCAGAAAGCAAAGGCGGGCTAATTTTAGAGAAATCAGAATCCGGCGTAATATCGCGGGAAGAATAAGTTTCGCCAATCGCCCGGTCCATGATCGCGTCCTCTTCGGCCGAGAGACCGCCCAGCATAATGCGCATCAAGCCAACTAGGTTAATAATGGTTGAACGCAGAACGTCTCCTGGCTGCTCCCCTTTCGGCGGGATAGGCAGATCAAAAGGATTTAGATGGTTGGGCGAGTTTAGAGATATTTTAATAAATGTGCCGCCGATAACCTCTGTTAGATATTTATATTCATTTTCCGGGTCGAGAATAATAACGTCGGCGCCCATCATTAATGACCGCAAAACTTCTAGCTTTACGAGGTAACTTTTGCCGGCGCCGGATTTGGCAAAAACGCAGGAATTAGCATTCTCCAAGGAAAAGCGGTCAAAAATAATTAAAGAATTATTATGCCGGTTGATGCCATAAAGAATTCCTTTGTTATCCGAGAGGTTGACCGAAATAAAAGGAAAGGAGCTGGAAATTGGGCCGGTATTCATAGACGTACTGATTTCCAACCGGTCTCGGGCGATTGGCAGGGTGGAAGTGAATCCTTCTTCTTGCTGAAAAGAAGCGGTTTTCAAATAAACCATTTTTCCTTCAAGCAGGGATTTTAATTCATTTTCTGTCTCGTCGAGCTCTTTTTCTGTCTTGCCGAATAAAGTGATGTAGATGCCTAGTTTAAAAAATTTTTCATTGCTTTGCAAAAGATCATCCCGCAGTTTTTCAATATCATGAAGCGCCGTTTCCAGCATCGGATCTCGAACTTGTCCCTTGGATTCATTATCGGATATTTGAGACTGGATTTGGGCCACCTTTTTTTTGAGTTGGTTCATTATCCAGGGCGTCTCGACCGGATTGATGAAGAAAGAGATATTCATTTCCTGGTCCATGGCTAAAATTGGAGAGAACCAGTTGGTCATCAAGTATCGCGGGTAGGTAAAAATAAAAAGAGTTCGTGCCAAAAAATCGCCGACCTGAATATGTCCGGCAGAAATTTTTAAAGCTGGCGGAGCGATCAAGTCTTTAATAGATGGCGTGCTGATCGGCGGCTGGAAAGAAGCGGTCTTTTCTTGGGGCGCAGTTTTTCCGCCGATTAAATTGTCTAAAAAATCAAAAGCCATTTTTTTTGTATTTTTATGATTAAATCTTAGTTGCCGGCGCGCCTTCTTTTTTCAGGCTGGGATCATCTTTGGTTCCCATATTATAGAGATGATAAAAAAGCTGGATGATTTCGTCGGTGTTCAGCGGGGTGGATTTAACGCCGGTGCCGAGCAGTCCCGAAGCGACATACTCTACTCTCTGCCAAAGCTGAGTTTTTAATTCGTCCAGCGACTTAGTCTCTTGCTGGGCGTCTTTTTTATCACCTATTCCTAATTTCTCCAGAAATCCGCTTTGTTTGTTTTCGATTTTTAGCAGGGTAACGACGACGTAGAACGATTGATTAATAATGTTTCCCACCTGAACCAGGTTTTTAACAAAGTCTTGGTATTCGGCAATCTGGATGCGGAGCAGTTCGTTTGTCTGCTCCTTTCTTTTTTGCTCCATGATATTCAGGTAGTCGGAAATATCGAGTGCCCGGGAAACGGTTAGTATCTGGAGCGGAAAATCAAGCGAGTTTAAAAATCCTTGATACTTAAAAATAAGCGCGTCTTGTTCTTCGGTTGATTTAAGAGAAAAGTTTACCGAAGAAGTCATTAAAATCGCCCGAAGCGAGCCGTCTTTTAAAATAATAACCCCCTCTTGAATGTCTTCAATCTCTATTTTTTGTTGAATAGCGGGTGCGTTCATAGCTTAATTTGTTTTAGTGATTTTAAAGTTGGTCTTAGCGGCTTTTTATTTCTTTTTCCAAATATAAAGACGCGGATTTGTCCAGTAGTTCAGCCAGGCTTTCAAGTATCCGGGTAGCGGCCGGCCATCGACTTTGCCGAGGACCAGGGCAGCGGCCAAAAAGACGATCGGTGTGCCAATTATAATAACGAACCAAAGCTTGAAAAGATACCAGAAAAAAAAGAGAAGAAGCGCGACCCCCAACAAAAAAAGGAATTGTTTAAGCGTAATTGGGCCGATGATCTTGTCTTCGACATCAATAAATTGGGGAATAATGAATCGCATGAATTATTGAAGGTCTTTTAAGTTGATAACTCGGCCGGCATTAATTTGAGCGTCGGATCTGGGCGGCGGCGGAAGCTCTGTTGGCCCGGATAAGTCTTTCTCTTCAATCGGCTCCCGATAGGCCTGGGACGAATTGGCGAAGCTGGCTGGCGCGGTTGAACTTTCTTGGGGACGGGAAGGATTTTTTTCTAAACCTTCCAAGATAATTCTTTTCTCTTCTTCATTGTATGGCAAGGTAGAATTTTCATCATAGGATTTCAATATCTCGGCGACTAATGGTTTTTCTTGGGGCGGTAAATTTTTGGCGTTGTCGTTTTTAAAAAGATAATCGCTTCTAATCATCTGGTCATGCTTTTCCGCCCCTTTCTGTTTAACATAATCAGACAGCCAATTTTTGATAGTGCCGCGGACCGGCTGTTCAAAGTCGGCAATTTTTAACGGAGAAACGGTTAGTCCCTGATTTAGGGCTTCTTTATTGTCTTGGACTATTTGCCGGAGCGATTTTTGAGTTATCCTGGGCGACGGCTGAATTGAGCTGGAGCTGACAGAAGAAGTTGCTGGTCTGGTGCCTGTCGGCGTTTTTATTTCTGTTTTCATTTGTGGCGGAAAAGTTGACGGCATGGCTCCTCCCCATTGAATAATTAATTTTTCGATATTAGCAAAGTAGTCCCGTATCGGCAGCAGCTGTTTAACGGCAACTTCAATTGCTATATTTTTTGCTAAATTATTATCAACGGTTAATCTTTGCTGAATCGCTTCGGGTAATCTCTCCACTAGAATTTCTTTGGTAACCATTTCCCGAGTTAATTTGGCTAGGAGTGAATTTTTCCCGGACAAATTAAACTTTTCAATTATAGCTGCATTATTATTCGTCACTTCGGGAGAGCAAAGCCAGTCTAAAACATAAACTGGCAATAACGAAAGTTTTTTTTGCAGTTCGTCTAATTCCTGAACTTCTTGAACCTCTTGGTTGGTATTTTGATTGGTATCTTGGTTGGTCATAATGATTAATTCCAGGTAGGATTATTCATAAAATATGAGGCTCCGCCATTTTTGCCCATGCGGATTTGGCTTTTTTGTTTGGCGCTTAATTCATTTCTCACAGAGCTGGCCTGTCCTTCGGTAATGTGGTCGCCGATTAAGCGCAGGTCGTCCTCGTTATATATGTTGCCCATTTGAGCGGCTGTCATCTTATGGACATAATTTCCAATATCAACCCCGGGAGCCATCGCTCCGGTTGTTGGATTTTTAAAAGCCTCAGTTATTTTGCCGGTGCAAGAAGCAAAAATCTCACGTTTCCCGATTTCCTTGGGATCGGAAAAAGCATCGGTAAAGGCCGCTTGCATTTGCTGTTCAGCTGCCAATTTTGTACTCTTTCCCCATTTTTTGAACACTTCCGTGAACTCAGTCGGGCTAAGCTCTTCTTGTAAGGATGACATGGCCTGAGGATTGGAAATCGCGGCTACCTTTGCCTTGCTTAGGGTCTCTGATTCTTTAGCGCGGCGAATCGCTTCTTTCTGTTTAGTCTTATCAGAAATGGCGTCAAAACGAACTTCTTCAAGGTCTCTGGCTTCTTTCTCTTGGCCGAAATCTCGGAGATTTTTTATGGCTTTCGCGGCTTCGTCGGTGCTGCATTTTCCTAGCAATCCTTTTTCATTAGCTTTCCGGGTCGCGATCAATTTTCTTATTCCGGCGGCGCCGCTTATTTCGTTCAGCAAATCTTTCTCCGACATAGAGCCGAGCAGCTTGCTGTAAGCTTGGTTGCCACCCTTTTGTTCTTTTTCGGCAATACCCTTTTGTCTTAACTGCTCAGCCTTAGCACGCATACGTCCGCTCCAGCGAGTTTCTCTTCCTCCGATGTTTATAGCCGCGGTTTTAGCTGCTAGTTCAGCCCCCTTGTTATAAATTCCCTTGGCGGGTTCTGTTACGAATTTTTTCTTGGCCCAGTTGCCGGTATCGGTCGCCATCTTCATTACCATGCCAGCGCCGGCAGCGCCGGATTCTTGGGCAAATCGTAATCCGAGAATAAGAATCAAGACGATAGCGATATATTGAAGAATTTTGTAAATGCCATTGGCAAAAAACCCGGAAGTGTTGGTTGATATCAGGCTATTAATTTGATCTACGGCGGCGGGGCTGTTGGAAGCAATCGGGGCGCTTGAGGCGATCATAATGGCTAGATAAATAAAGAACATATAAACCGGGGCAAAAAAAGCCCATTTTAAGAAGTCTACCCACCACTTCCCCCAATAGCCGCCAATTTGCGGCGCGCCCGGCACAATCATCGATACCCAGGCAATGGGAGCAAAAATCATCAATAGCCACAGTCTGACGATTCGGTAAATAAAAAAGATGGCCGCGGCCGCTAAGCTGAAAGCGGCAATCAGTAAGATGGCGGTGCCAAAAAGGATGCCGATAATTATCGACGAAGCGTCATTTCCGGCTTGTTTTATTTTGTCTCCCCAATTTGCTGGTTCGGTAAAGACCGATTGAATGTTCAGGGCGTTGGCGAGCTGACCGGAAAGTCCGCTTGGGCTGCTACCGATGGCTGCGGTGTAAAAGTAGTGAGTTGCTATCTGGGCAAAATCAATAATCATAACGCAGAAAACCAAACTGAAATTAATTAACAGGGCGGCGATAATTAGTCTGGGTAGGATAGTTTTAATCTGGTATTTATTTAGTTGCAAAACAGAATCAAAAGCCAAAATCAAAAGGACCAAGACAAAGCCGATATTGACAATATCCCGGCAGACTTGCCAGCCGGCATTAACGGCGGCGACACCGGTAAATTTTTCTATCCCGAAGACAAATTCTAATAAAGTGGCTGATATCAGAACAAAAAAACTGGCCATCTTAAAGATGACGTTAGCAATCATACCGAGCACGCTATTAACAAATTCGCTTACGGTGGGTATACCAAACCAGCCCTCAGCCCGAGCTGGCGAGGCGGATAAAATAAAAATTCCTCCGGCCAGCAATAAGCTGGAACAAACGGCAATAGTTATTTTTCGAGTTTTGGAAGAAATTGGCATCAGAGAGATTCAAATTTTAATAGTTTTACCGTCCATTATTTATGGCGAATAGAGGCAACTATTTAATAAGCTTTGATAACTGCTTTCGGCTGCTTGAGCATTGCAGAGGTCTGTTTGAAGGCAAGTCGGAGAGATCGAAGCGTAAGAACATCCGGCAATAGATCCTCTCTTTGTCATTGTCTCACTAAATTTTTCAACCATACCGTTTGATTTTTCCATTGTCTCTCTGGTGAAGTCTTTGAATTCGGTAGAAGTGCTGGGAATGGCGGCTTGATTGGCTGTGATAGCTATTGGCTTAGCTGCGTTCATTGCCGCCTCTGCTGTGCTCGTGGCGGCCGTTAAATCGCCGTTCTTCCAATTTTCGTAAGCGGTTAGATAGGCATCGGCTTTTATTTGATAATCCAAAGTGCTGTCGGTGGCGGTTATGATTTTTGATAATTCATTTTGAATATTGGCGATTTCGGTGTTCATGGCCGTAATCTGGCTTTCAACCGCGGCGGTGGTCGATTGGGATACGTAGCTAATCGAGTTTTGATTCAGTGCGCAAAAACCAAAACCGAAACCAGATTCGGAATCGGTGGTGTAATTTTGAGTAGTGGTTTTTGACGCAGTTATTTCGCCTATTCCCGAAGCGTCGATTAATTTTATTTGTTCGACGGTTGAGGTGGTGCACGGACAATTCGTAATCACTCCGCTCACGGTGGTGCAAGTGCTTGTTGTTTGGCTGCTGCCGGCAATATTGCTTGAGGAAACGCCGGAGGGCAAGGTGCAGTTATTTTGTAATAGGCTGGTCAGGGTCTGCAGGCTATTAATTTGTGAGGTTTTTATGCTGTTTAGCACCGCCAAGTTTTTTTGATCTTCGCTAATTAACTTGTTGGTATTTTCTTGAAGTAAAATTTGCTGCTCGTTCAATCCGCTAATCTCGGCGCTGTCAGAGCTGGCTTTATCGTAGGCCGAAACATTAACCGTAATGGAGGCCGGAGCATTTATGCCTGGAATAACTGGGGAGCCGGGGCCGTAGCCGCTGCTTGTGCCCGCACCGCTGGGAGCCATCAAGGCGACGCCTTCTTTAAATATCCTGTTGATGACGGCATCAATGATGGCTGCGGCATATTCGGCAAATTCTTTAGCTTGGATTAAGTTCTCTATATCAACACCGGCAGCTTGCTGCAGGGCATCGCCGGCGACTCGGCCGGGCGTGCGGGTTGTCCATTGCAAGCATTCGCAAGAATTGCCTTCTCCTTGGTCCAGCTGATCTTGGGTCCAGCCCAGGCTCGAGCCGGAATAGGCCTCCTCTGCTCCCCTTGCGCCAGTTGTCCTGTTGGGGCATTGTCTTTTGGCGCAGACCTTGTCGCCCAGAAAACCAGCAGAAGATCCCGCGTCATTTTTAGCGGCGTCGGCGGCGGCTGACATAACCGCGTATTTTTCATTAAGCGCGTAAAAATAAGCGCCCATATAATTATTCTGTGATTCTGAAATCTTAACCCAGCCTCGCCAGCCGCCCTTTGAAAAATCAGCCATAAAGTTATCGATATTAGAAATGGCGGCGGAGAGAGTGCAGGTAGCGCTTTCATCAAACTTTGCCGGACTGGACAGCGCGAGACGCAGTTGGAAGCTGAATTTGCTGCACAAAAAACCCAGTCCCATCTTATCGATAAGCTGTCCGGCTGCTTTATCAGCGGCCGTTCTTAAAAATCCTTGCCAATCGGTAACAAATCTTGGCGTTCCCCCACCTTGGATCCAAGTGATGATGTCGTTGACCAGCATGTCCAGCAATTTTTTTCGCAAAACATTCCAGGCAACTTTCAGGGCTTCTTTAAGGATTGTGTTCGATTTATTCCATAAGTCTACGGCAGCCGAGGCCCAGGTGCCGGCGGCAGTGTAAGCTGCTTTGGCAATTTGTACTACCTGAGCAGCCATATCAGTTGCCCACTTTGGCCAGGCGACTGGTCCACCGATAACATCAACCACGGCTTGTGCCCGCTGGCTTTCTTGATAGGGCAAGATAACACCGCCGATTATTAACTCAAGGAACATGACGAAAAGCAAGGTTGCACCAAGATTTTTTCTGCATCTATAGTTGTAAGAGGAAAACAGGATATCCATTTTGGGAAATATTTATTATGAGTGGGTCTGAATGGTTGTTTGGAATTTTTGTCCCCATCCGATCATCTGGCTCAGTATTTCTAGATATTGCTGCAGCGCCAGAGTCGCTTTGAGCGGATCCGCCTGAACGTTGGCGATTGATTGATAGACAATAATCAGGCTGGATAAAATGTTCAGCTGTTGTTTGTGCAATTCCAAAAAGTCGCTAGGAACTGTTACCTCTTTAAATTTTTGGTAAATATTCTGATGGTCGGCAAGCGCAAGATTCAATTCCGAGAAGTTATTGTTTTGCACCGCCTCAAGAAATACTTGGGCTTCCGTTTTTTCGGAATCAATGATTTTTGATGACTGACGAGTAAGTGCCTCCCCTATTTTTTTTGTATATAACGCTATCGCCGACGGCCGGTTGTCATTAGAAATTTTGAGCTCGCTGTCGTTGATTGGTTCGGGCGCGAATATTTGATCTTTGTGCTGGGTCACTTCCCAGACGGCTTGCTGAACGCCGGGAAACTGTTCAAGCTCTTGCGAAGAAAGAAGATTGCCACTGGCGTCAATTGGACTGATTTTGTCTTGGCGCAATTGCTCGGAAAGTTTTTGTTGCAGGGCGATGGTTAAATTATTTGGCAGAGGGCGAGGTGATTTTGGCATAGTGCCCGGCAGCTCGTCTCCCGGTGCTTTCTTGGCCGGGTCATAACCGGAGGCGGCTTCTTCGCCGTCAAAATAACCATCTCCGTCGCTGTCTTGTTTGCAGGGGTCGGTTTTATAAAGTTGAATTTCTTGCCAGTCTTTTAGTCCGTCGTTATCGGAATCTTTAGCCGAGTCGTTTACGTCCGGCTGGCAAATGGAAGGACTGATGGATTGGCCGCTTAAAATGTCGCTGAGTTCTCCGGCCGAAATTTTGCCGCTTTTTAAAACCAGGTAGCCGCCAATAAAAACACCAACCAGCAATATTAAAATTGCCGCTAAAATATTGATCTTGCGAGGCAGTTTTTTCTGGTTCATAATTATCTAAATTATACTATTATTTTAACCCGCTAGCAAAGAAGAAAATAGCCGATTCTATCCACAGGAGAAGAAGGGCTTCCTTTTAGAAAATAGGAGTGTTATTCTAAGATAAATCCAAGCTGTTCCCGGGCAAAAATTTTTATTTTTTTGCGCAAGCTGGGAGTCCGTTTCTGGCCTGCCGGGACTTCTTCATTTTTATGAAAAAAATATTAGTTTCTTTAGTCTTCTTGTCCGGCTATCTCATCATGTCTCTGGAAATATTGGGCGGCCGAATCTTAGCACCTTTTTTTGGCAACTCTGTTCATGTTTGGGGGAGCTTGATCGGGGTAATTTTAATTGCTTTGGCTGGCGGCTATTATCTTGGCGGTTGGCTGGCAGAGCTTAATCAGAATAAAGAAAAGCAGAGGGGAGGAAGCTTTTTTTTGGGCAAACTTTTTTTCTGGCCGCTATTTTTTTATTATTCGATCTTTTCCTCTATTTGCCAATTTTAAAATGGCTGTCTGCCTGGAACCTAATTTGGGGAACTCTTTTTTCCGCTTTAATTCTTTTTTGTGTTCCGATGGCGGCCTTGGCGGCGGTTTCCCCTTTGGCCATAAAACGTTTAACAGAGCAAGAGAAAACCGGTCATTCGGCTGGACTGGTTTATGCTTGGGGGACGATTGGCAGCATTATCGGTACTTTTTTAACAACTTTTTATTTAATCCCCTACTTTGGTTCTCGCTTGACCCTTTATAGCTGTTTTTTTATTGCTCTTTTAGCTCTGGTGGGATTGCTTTTTTTAATTAATCGCCGTCAGTCATTATTCGGTATCTTATTTTTTTTAATTTCTTTGGCTGTTTTGCGTCCGCCGGTTTTACCGTCGAACATTATTTTAGAAACCGAGTCGGCTTATAACCAAATTAGATTGATTAATAAAGAAGGGAAAATATTATTAACCTTAAACTCTCGGCGCGATTCATTGGCGCAGTCCGGTTATGCGGATTCTGGTTCTGACAGCAGCTGGTCTTATCTTGACAGCTTGTTCGGAGTCGGTCCCATGATTGAACCGGTAAATAATCTGCTGGTCTTGGGGATGGCTGCCGGTGCGACTATTTTGCAGCACCAGGCGTTTTCTCCTCAAATTAAAATTGATGCGGTGGAAATTGACCCAAAAATAATTGAAATCGCCAAAAGCTCGTTCGGTTTGAAAGAAGGCGAAAACTTAAAAATTTTTCAGGCTGATGCCCGGTCATTTTTATCTCGAGGCCAAAAACAGTACGACATGATTGAAATAGATTTGTTTCAGGGCAGCCCATATATTCCTTTCTACGTAGCGACTCAGGAGTTTTTTGAGACAACGGCCAGGCGTCTTAGCGTCAGAGGGATTGTTATGATGAATATTTTTGCCCCTGGCCGCCAAGAAGTTTTAGGACCAATTTTAAATGCCATCGCCGCCGTCTATCCGTCGGTTTACAAAATACCTCTTCGCAATAATTTTATTATTCTGGCGACTCGGTCAAAAACTTCTGCAGAAGAAATTAAAGAAAAATTAAGAAGTTCGGAAAAAACAGTATCAGTTAAAATGGGATTAGCCGTGAACTACGCCTGGAATTATATAGAGCCATATCAGTCAGAAAAAAATTCGCCTAAATTCACGGACGACTGGGCGCCGATTGAGTCCATAACTTATAAAATGATTAAGGGCCTAAAATTATAAGGATTAGCTAGCGTCACGGGCCTTAAGCGATCCCCTTCTTTATTTTTTTATTGCTCTGTTATAAAAAAAGAATGAAAACTTTTCTAGCGTGGATAAAGAGTAATTATTTTTTTGTTATCGCTTTTTTAATTGTCATTTTTTTATATTATTTTTATATCTTTTCTTCGAATAACAGAAAGCTTTGTATTAATAGCCGCTGTTTCTTTGTCGAACTGGCCGTTAGCGCAGCTCAGCGAGAGACAGGTTTGATGGGCAGAGAATTTATGCTCGCTGATCGCGGAATGTTTTTTATCTTTGAAGAAGAAGGAGAATATTCTTTTTGGATGAAAAATATGAAAATCCCGTTAGACATGGTTTTTATGGATAAAAACTTAAAAATTCTGTCCGTTGCGAAGAATCTCGAGCCTTGCCGAGGCGATTTTTGTTCTCTTATTAAGGCGGAAGGAAAAGTTTTGTATGTTTTAGAAATAAATGCCGGCGCGGCGGAAAAAGCCGGCATTAAAAAAGGGCAAGAGGCAGTCTATTTTTGATAAATAAAAAAGGCGGAAGATCCGACTTTTTTATGGCGGGGTTACGAGAGGGGCAAAATCAGGTTATTTTTCTTTTAGTAAAAACCTAATTAGACTTATCCAATTTTCAATAGTCAGCGTTTCCGCTCGTTGGCTATTTTTTATACTAACGCTGGCTAGCGCGAAATTGATTTTTTCTTTGGCGGCAGAAAGGCCGCTGCTCAGGTTGCCAAGAAGCTGTTTCCGGGGATGGCTGAAGCCGGCATGAACGACTTGAAAAAACAATTTGGTCTCTGCCGAGTCAAGAAGAGGAAGGCTCCGCGGGGTTATCCGAATTATGGCCGAATCGACTTTGGGCTGAGGCCGGAAAGATTTTCTGGAAACCGAGGCAATCATTTTAGGCTGGGCATAAAATTGCACGGAGGCGGACAGTAAAGACATCTCCGGCGGTTTGGCGCAAATTCGCCGGGCTACTTCTTTTTGGATTAATAAAATAATGTCTTGAGGCGGATTGGACGATTCCAACAAAAGACGGATGAGATGGGAAGTCAGATAGTATGGAATATTGGCGACAACTTTATAGTCCTCGGAGCTAAAAAGATCGGGGAAGTTTATTTTTAAAATGTCGTCAATAACAATTTTTACATTATCGATTTTTTCATCAATCAGTTGCTTCGCCAGGAGACCGGCCAGCGCCTGGTCTTTTTCCACGGCGACAACCTGGGCGACGCGCTGAGCCAGCGCCCGCGTTAGAACGCCAAGGCCCGGTCCAATTTCCAAGATGATGTCATTTTGAGTTAGGTTAGCCGTTTCAATGATTTTGTTCAGAACATTCTTGTCATGTAAAAAATGCTGACCCAATAATTTATTAGGTTTAATTTTATTTTCCGACGGATGATAATTTTTTTTGTTTATCACGGAGGTAGTTTTTTGGTTTTGATCGAAACGGCTTGGTTATAAGTTTAAATCCTTAGAACGGTATTTCAACTCCATCCTCATCAACGTTGCTTTCGTTATCGCTGAAGTTTATATATTCTACGAGGTGCGACGGAATATCGCTTAAAAATCTAGAAGGCGGATTGACCATCGTCGAGCCAAAAAGTTGACGAGCGTGAGCGACAATTAAATAAAGTTTTTCTTTGGCGCGGGTGACACCGACATAACACAACCGGCGCTCTTCCTCCATTTGCCAGGCATCAATCAGGCTTCGTGAATGCGGGAAAATTCCTTCTTCACAGCCGGCGATAAAAACAACGGGGAATTCAAGTCCCTTGGCGCAATGAAGCGTCATCAGATTCACCAGATTATGGTCGGTATCAACTTCGTCTTGATTAGACATCAGCGAGGCTTCTTCCAAGAAAGTCCGTCGGCCTTCTTCCGGCGGCAAATGGTCGTATTTTTTGGTGACGGAAAAAAGCTCTTTTAAATTTTCCCAGCGCTCCTCCCCTTCTTCTTTTTTCCCTTTATCCTTTATGAATTTTTCATATTCGGTTTTTTCAATTACTAATTTCAGTAATTTGCTAAGCGGCAATTTAGCAGCCGATTCGCGCAATTTTCCCATCAGCTCTGAAAAATTTTTCCAGGCGCGAGCGCGTCGCGCCGTTGACTTGGCGATTAGATTCTCTGTCCCGTAATCAATCAACTCTTGGCAATCAATATTGCTGCCAAAGCCACGCGGCGGCACGTTGATAATCCTCTCCATCGCGAGTGAATCATTGGGATTCTGGATAAGGCGGATATAGGCGACCAGGTCTTTGATCTCCCGTCGATCATAAAATTTTAAACCGCCAACGACTTTGTAGGGCAGCCCGGCTTTCAGGAACGCCTCTTCGATGGCCCGGGACTGGGCATTGGTTCGGTAGAGAATAGTAAAGTCGGCTAGTCTCAAAGACGGTTTATTTTTTTTGTGGCGCCTAATTTCGCTGATGATATAGCTCCCCTCTTCCTGTTCATCTCGGGCGCCAAATAAAGTGATCGGCTCGCCCGCTTGGTTCTCGGTCCAGAGTTTTTTGTCTTTGCGGAATTTATTTTTAATAATAATATTATGGGCGGCGGCTAAAATATTTTGGGTCGAGCGATAATTTTGTTCAAGTAGAATTACCTTGGCTTCGGGGTAATCTTTTTCAAAATTCAGAAGATTGCGAAAATCGGCGCCGCGCCAGGAATAAATATTCTGAGATTCGTCGCCGATAACGAAAAGGTTGCGGTATCTGGCTGCCAGCAATTTGATTAAAGAATACTGAGCGTGATTGGTGTCCTGGTATTCGTCAACCAGAATATATTTAAATTTTTCTTGATACTTTTCAAGGAGTTTGGCATCCTCCTGAAAAAGATTAACCGGCAGGCGCAGCAGGTCGTCAAAGTCAACGGCGTTATTTTTTTTCAGACGCTCTTCGTAGGGTTGCCAAACCTTGGCTACAGTTTCCGGAAAAAAATCGGAAGCGTTAGCGGCAAAAGTTTTTGCGTTTCCTAGCTCGCTTTTTTGTTGGGAAATAAATCCCTGGATGGCCACCGGATTAAATTGATCTTCGGACAGCGACAGGTCAGCCATGATTTTTTTAATAAGATTTAAGCTGTCCTTGTCGTCAAAAATAACAAAATCTTTTCTCCAGCCGAGAGCTTCTATCTCTTGCCGTAAAATTCTAGCGCAGACCGAGTGAAAGGTGCCGACCGTCGGCGTCTTGTAGCCGTGCCTGGTCTCCGAAGAAATTAGTTTGACGATTCGCTCTTTCATTTCGTTGGCGGCTTTGTTCGTAAAGGTAACCGCTAAAATGTTCTCGGCTGGGATCCCTTGGCTGATTAGATAAGCTACGCGATGAGTCAGAACGCGGGTCTTGCCAGAACCGGGACCAGCCACAATTAAAACAGGGCCGTCAAGGTGAGTGACGGCTTTGGCTTGTTCGCTGTTTAGCCCTTTAAGCAAGGTTTCCATTTTTTTACTAGTTAAGTATAAGGCAAAAGCGGTTAACTTGCTAGCCGGCATAAAAATGATTATTTTCTTAAAGATTGACACTAAAACCGGCCAGATGATAACATTATAAGGTCTCAAGGAGGGGTTATCTTTTAGCAAAAATCTTTTGTTTGAGCGTAAAAAGAGACACCAAAGTGAATATTTACCATAAAAACAAAGACTGCAAAACATCAGGAGCCAGTCGTTTTTTTAAGGCTATTTTAAGACCACTTCAATCTTTAGGGCATCATCGTCGCCCTTTAATAGTTGCTGTGGTTATTTTGTTTATTTTTGGCGCCCTGCATTATTTTGGTTTGGGGGCTGGCGTGAAAAAGGGCCTGATGGAAAGCCAGGGCGTGCTGAATGGGAGTCTAATAGAAGAAAGCGGAATCTCTTTTGATCAAGGCGGCATTTTAGACAGTATGGTTGGTTTCAGCTCAATCGCTATTCCTTCGGCTCAGGCTAGCGTGGATTTGTCTTTGGATGATGAACAAGAAAATCAGGACGTGATTACTTTGAATGACGGCGGTTTTGTCTCCCCCGGAACAACAGCCGACGCTTTTATGAATATTCAGAGAGAGCCGATTAATTACATTGTTCAAAGCGGCGACTCTCCTTTCTCAATTGCGGTTAATTTCGGCATTAACGTCGAGACGGTTTTATGGGCTAATAACTTGGGTGAATTCGATTATATCAAACCCGGCCAGCAGCTTTTAATTTTACCGATTAACGGTGTTCGGGTAAAAGTCTCGGCTAAAGACACGATTGCTTCTTTGGCTAAAAAATATAAAGGCAAAGAAGCGGAAGTAAGGGCTTTCAATAATCTCTATGATGACGCGAAGCTAATTGCGGGTAATTTTATTATTATTCCCGATGGCGAAATAATCATCTCGGCCAAGCCAACCCCAAAGGTGACTGCGCCAAAATACGCTAAAGATACTATCGCGGCTAGCAACTGGCTGATTGTCCCGACTTCGGGTAAAGATTGGGGTCGGCTTCATGGCGGAAATGGTGTAGACGTAGCTAATGCTTGCGGTACGCCTGTTTACGCGGCGGCGGCCGGGACGGTTACTCTATCGGATGATATCGGATGGAATTATGGTTATGGCAAATACATTATAATCAAGCATCCCAATGGAGTTTCTACACTTTATGGGCATTCTTCTCGGCTTCTGGTTGAGGTTGGTGAACACGTTGATCAGGGCCAACTTATAATGTTAATGGGAACGACGGGTCGTTCAACGGGGTGCCACCTGCACTTTGAGGTTCGCGGCGCCAAAAATCCACTGGTGGGAGCAAGAACTATCAGGTAAGCGACGAAAGATCAAATAAGTAAAAAGTAACTAAAAGCTCTGCCTACCCGCGGGGTTTTTAGTTGTTTTTTTAATTGACGAGAAGGTTGATTTCGTGTTAGGAATTATGACAACGCGGGTAAGATTGGGATGAAAACGGGCCGAAAAGTTCTTCTCCCGAGAACTTGTTTCGGAAAATTCCGAAATAGGCCTTGACCGCTTCCTGACTCAGGCGGCGGATAAAATGGGAACGACAAAAGCCTGGGGTTCCCCCAGACCCTCGGAGGATGGGGGTTTAGCAGTTTCCCTCACGGGATGGAAAACCTCGGATCACCCTCCGTTCCGCTCCTCGCCACTTCCACGTTATTCCATCCTCTCCTCACTCCAGTTCAGCGAGAACGGGAAACGCCCCCGGGGGTTCACACAAAGGCGTACACTCAGTCACCCGCGGTTCTTTTAAAACTAGTATCTGGAAACCAGATCTCAAACTTACTTTTGTCGGATTGGAGGTGATTTAATGATCGGGACACCACCGGACGCTTTTTACAAGATAAGACCGAATCGCGAAGTCATGGCCGAAATCTCTTTTGAAACCAGGATGACCTGGTCATTAGGCATTATCTCCAATTTGCTCAAGGTGCCCAAGAAGCACCTGCGCCTAGCCCTGGAAATCATCAAGAATCCAAAGCTGGAAACTGAGATATTGGAAAAAGGCAAGATGGTAAAACGGACTTTTCGTTTTGGCTTTCGCCAGTTTACGCTGGTGAAAAAAGGCAAAGAACGGCAAATTCTGGCGCCTCATCCCAAAGTTCAACTGGTTTTTGGAGGCATTAAGAGCTGGTTGGAAGATTTGGATGTCTCGCATCAGAACGCTTTTGGATTTGTGAAAGACAGGAATCCGAAAAAAGCCATTTTGTCTTTGCTGGGTGCTAAGCATTTTTTGGGTTTTGATATCGCTGACGCTTTCCCCAGCATTACTGTCGAGATGGTAGCAGCCGCTTTGGCGCGATTGCGAATCAGCGAAGTTGTCCTTGATATTTTAGCTTGGCTGGTTACCTACGATTACAACGAGCGACGTCGCCTGCCCCAAGGTTCCAGTTGCAGTCCGGTTATCCTAAATTTGGTTTATCGGCCTATGTGCGACGAGATTGAAGAGATTTGCCGGCGGCACAAGATTAGCTGGAATGTCTACGCTGATGATTTTAATCTGTCTAGTCGGGAAATATCACAGGATCTGAAAATCGAACTCCTGGCTGTCCCTGCTAGACACGGATTTAAAGTGAAAGAAAGAAAAACGCGAGACAATCTGGGCCGGACTATCCCCCATGTTTTGGGGCTGACCATTGTGGATGGAAAAATTCACATTAATCGCCAAACGAAAAATTATATCCGGCGGATAATCTATGCGGCCTTGACGCAAAATGCCTACTCGGCAGAACGAGTGGCCGGCGTCATCGGCTATGTCTGCCATATCTATGGCGACGAAGAAAATTGGCCGGGTAGTATTTTAAGGGTTTGGCGGCAATATCAATCAGAGAGGAGGGCAGAATAATGGAAAAAGATTCTTCATCGTATAAAATTCCTCCTCATAATCTGGAGGCGGAACAGGCGGTGCTCGGTGCCATCTTGACGGATAACGGTTGTTTCCAAAAAGTCAAAGCGATCCTTGGCGAGAATCCTTTTTATTCGGGAGCTCATCAGCGGATCTTCTCCGCCATAGTGAGCATGATCGAAAACCGCCAAGTGGTTGATCTGATTACTTTGGCTGACCGGCTAAGGCAAGAAAAACGGATTGAAGAAGTCGGCGGTACCGCCTACATCAGTAGCCTTGTCGACAATTGTCTGTCATCGCTTATGGCTGAACATTACGCCAGGATCGTGAAGGAAAAATATCTTTTGCGGCGCGCCATCACGGGCGCTTACGAGATTTCTGAAGCGGCGTACGGCGGTCAGGAAAAACCGGATGGCATTATGACCATGATCCAAGAGCTGTTGGCCGGATTGTCGAAGCAGTCAACTGAAGAATCCGGCCGGAAGCTGGATTTGTCGCTGGAGGCTCTGCAGGATTATTTCGCCAATTGCCGCGAGACGCCATTCAAGTCTTTGAACGTGGCCCTTGGCGGACTTTTTGGGGGACAGCTAATTATTGTTGGCGCTCGAGGCGGCATGGGTAAGACGGCTCTTACACACACGCTTTTGAGGCATACCTCCTTTCAAGAAAACCGGCCGTCTATGTATTTTGGAGCCGAAATGTCGCGGGAGATTATTTTCGCGAGGCTTCTTTCTCCGATGAGCCGCGTTCCCTATAACACGATTAGAACGAAACGGGCTAATATCGAACAGGCCCAAGCGCTCATGGCCGCCCACAAAAGAATTCTTGAAGCACAGTTCAGCGAATACGTGATACGGAACAAGATTAGCGCCGTTTCTATAATGGAGCTGGTCAGAAGATTCCAGGATGAGATCAAAACGGAGATTGGCCTCGTTGCCGTAGAGAATTTAGACCAGATAATCTGGCCGACGGAGCGATTCAGAAAAGATGGCCGATTCCGCAAGGACGAGACGGACATGATCCTCTCATCTTTAAGATCGTTTGGTCTGGAAATGAAAATTCCTATTATCATTTCCGTCCAAATCAATCGCGATGCCGAAGACCGAGAGAACAGGCGTCCCGAACTTTCAGAACTGAAAGGAACGGGCAACGCTGAGCAGATAGTCGATGTCGTGCTTTTCCCTTTCCGACCCGACTATTATGGCCGGTCAAGATTTTCGGCCGCCAGCTCTGAGTCAGCCGAGCTGATTATTGCCAAGGGCGGTCCGCCGATGACCATCCCGATGAAGTTCTTCGGTGACTTCCTCAGCTGGGAAGAATCGGATACCCAATAACAAGTAAGTAGTCCCCTGTCAAAAAAGACGGGGGCTTTTTTTAATCATAAATCATCGCGGTTAGCTGCGAGGATTTATGATTTATTGATTAATTGTTAATCAATAGCTATCTTCTCTCGGCCGATATTGCAACGCTTCGGCTAGGTGCCGGCTTTCGATATTGTCAGAATTGTCTAGGTCGGCAATGGTGCGGGAAATCTTGAGAATGCGGTGGTAGGAGCGAGCGGATAGTCTTAAATTATTCACGGCGTTTTTTAAAAGATCTTGGCCGGCGGCATCAAGCTGGCAATATTTTTTAAGATGCGGAATCCTCATTTCAGCGTTCGTATGAATTTTATCATTGGCAAATCGTTCTTGTTGCCTCTTTCTGGTCTGATTTACTCTGAGCCGCACGCTGGTGGACTCTTCTCCACTTTTTTCGTCGGCCAGCTTGTCGTATTTTATGGCGGGCACTTCAATGTGCAGGTCGATGCGATCGGTCAGCGGCCCCGAAATTCGCCGCTTATATTTGCTGACTTGCGCCGGCGAGCAGGTGCATTGCTTTTGGGGATTGGTGGCGTGGCCGCAAGGACAAGGGTTCATTGCAGCCACGAGCATAAATTTAGCCGGGAAGTCTAAAGAGCCGCTGGCGCGAGAGACGGTGATGACGCCGTCTTCCAGTGGCTGGCGCAAAGCTTCCAGTACGTCGCGGTGAAATTCAGGAAACTCGTCCAAGAATAAAACGCCGCGGTGAGCCAAAGTTATTTCGCCGGGCTTGGGATTATTTCCGCCGCCAACCAGAGCGACTGAAGAGGCTGTGTGGTGAGGCGTCCGAAATGGTCGGCTTGTAATAATCGGCTGGTCGGCATTTAGCCGGCCGGCGATACTGAATATCTTGGTTATCTCCAGCGCTTCTTCGAACAAGAGAGGAGGCAGAATCGTAGGTAGGGTTTTGGCCAGCAGGGTTTTACCGGCGCCCGGTGGTCCGGACATTAAAATATTATGATGGCCGGCAGCGGCGATTTCCAGTGCTCTTTTGGCGTGTTCTTGTCCTTTGATGTAGGCGAAGTCTATATCTTGATCAACCCGATTGGTTAAAAGATCGAGTTCGGTTGCCTCTTCTGGCAAAATGGCTTGTTTCTGTTCCAGGTGCAGGAAGAGTTCGTCCAGCGCTTTCACCCCGAAGATTTCAATTCCTTTGACGAGAGCAGCTTCGCGCGCGTTTTCTTTGGGGACAAAAAGAGTTTTAAATCCCCTCTCCCGGGCCATAAGCGCAATCGATAGGGCGCCATTAATTGGCCGGAGCTTGCCTTCAAGCGATAATTCGCCGACAAACAGCTTGGTATTAATTTCAGTGGCTAAGAGCTGCTCGGAAGCCAAAAGATAAGCAATAGCAATTGGCAGGTCGTAGGCCGGGCCGGCTTTTTTAATATCCGCCGGAGCAAGATTAACAATAACGCGCCGATTGGTATGATGGGGCGGCGTGGCGCCGGAGTTCTTAACGGCTGAAGAGACTCGCTCTTTTGATTCGTTAACGGCGGTGTCGGGCAGGCCGACAATCTGAAAGGTGTGAAGACCGGGGGTCATATCAACCTCGACCTCAATTAATTGGCAGGCCAGGCCGAGTGTGGCGGCGGAGAAAACTTTAGAGGGCATAAAATAAAAATTTTGGCTCTAATAACTAATTTATAGCTGTTGCCACGGCGAGGGCATTTTGAGCCCCATGACCTAACGTTTCTTGCCGGGCACTGATATTTGAATACTGGAATTTAATATTTTTATTATACAATAAAAAGACCACTGGTTGGAGTGGTCTTTTTTGGTTAGTTAAAATTATGATAAAAAGGCGTTAATTGTGGCACTTAACGCAATTCTTAGCTTCGGGCATAGCTTCCAATCTTTTGGGGTCTATCGCTTGACCGCATTTTTCGCATTTGCCGTATTCTTCCTTGGCTATTTTTTCTAAAGCCCTATTAACTTCGGCTAGGCTTATTTCGAGAGCATACTCAACCGGCAAAGAATTCCCGTACGTCGCAACTTCGGTTGCCTCTTCGTCCGAACTTTGATTCGTGCCAAAATTAGGGAAAAGCGTGTCATAATCTCCTTTTACCTTAGTGTCTTTCTGAGCAAAAGAGGCCAACTCTGTCTCTAGTCTGGCTTTCTTCTCTTTCAGCTTCTTTTCTATTTTCTTAATCAGGTCTTTATTCATGTAGTCATTATAGGGCAGGCAGAACCGATAAGGCAAGAGCAAGCAAGAATAAATTTATTTCCGGTATCTGCAGTCTTCTAAACAAAAAAACACCGTTTGACGGGTGCTAAAAATGAAAAAAGGGGCATTTTTTAAGCCCAAATATCAAAGATGTTAATGGAGCTAAATGCCCCTTTGCCTTTCCGAACTTGTTTCGAAAGAAACGGCCCATTAGACCTTTATATATAGCGGTCCTTTGAAGCACTAAAGCGAAGAAAGGAGAAGAGTCTCCCTGACCAGTTATGCCCAATTGCGGGCGATAGAAAGAACTGATCGAGTTTGAAAAAGATAACCAGTTTCAAGGAGCTATTATGATAATAGCATTTTTGACATTTTGCGTCAAATGGTCCTATCCACTTTTTGTCCACAGGCGGCTGCCCCGCAATTTATTTAACGGTTAGTGACGGCTAGGTCAATTGACTCTTTCAGTCGGCTTAGATTGTTAGTGGCGATGAAATAATCATTTACCTTGGCGTAATAAAGAGAATTCGGATTTTGATCCAGATTTTGAATTTTAGTTATTTTGATTTGTCGGTAGTCTTCGTCGGTGATATTAAAATTTTGTTTGATAGTCCGTTCGGCTTTATCTTTGGCTTCGTTAAATTGATTGCTGTTAACTTTGATCGAGGCGAAAATCATCCAGCCTGAAGGCTGCTTGTCGCCGGATAATAAAATAAGGGCTGCCTGATCTTGAAACAAGCTTAAAATCGTTTCCGGCGATTCAATCTTAGCCTTGCCCAATAAGTCCCGAAATTCTTTCTCTGTCCAATTAAAAACCGATAGTCCACCCTCCTGGTTATTGAGCGATTTAAATAAATTGCTTATTTGGGGATGATTAAAATAGGAAATAGCCATCAGGTTTTTAGGGAAGAGCTTGAGATAAGGAGAGTCGGGCTGTTTAAAATAGAGAGCAGCGATGGCCAGGGCTTCTATCGCCAGTAAGACAATCAGTAGATAAAGGTATTTTTTTAAGGGATTCTTAAGAGGGTTGCTGGGCTGATTATTCAGATTTAGGACATTCGAGGATGGCGATTCGGCGCCGGGTTGGCTATCTTTCGATTTATTAATTTTGATGTTAATAGGTAGCATTTTAGTTAAGCCGTTGCATTTTTAAATTAAATTCTCTCATTAGTTTATCACTTTTTGATTGAGGATGGAACATCAGGCAGTTATTGCTGACGAAAACCTGATCTAAGTCAGGCTGCTCACCTTGTCTCTTTTTGTTGATGCGTTTCTGTTGCCATTGGCCGGCGAGGCCTTCCAGCCAATCCCCTATCTTGCCGCCAAAAAGCCACTCAAAAATTCGGCGAAGATAATTGAAAGCCGTAAGCGGCTGTATTTTTTTGGCATTAATATTATTTGACCAAGGGTAATTTTTTAAAAAAGCTGCGAGCCAGATATTAGTTTGGGTAAAATTTTTGTAGATTCCGCTTTCAATTTCAAGGATAGGCGTCAGTCGGCCGTATTCTTGCGCCGAATGAAAATCTCGCGGTTTGGCCCGAGTGGTAATTTCCAGATTGTCTTCGGTTAAATAACAGTTTAAACAGACTCGGTCCTGGGTTAAATGTCCGTGGCGGCGCCGGCGAAGCATTCCGACAAGTCCCGTGAGCAACAGACGGCCAAGCCAGAGGCGATTTTTTTTCAGGACTATCAGCAAATCAAAGTCACTTAATTCTTTAGTGTTGTCGGCGGTCAGCGATCCGGTGACGGCGGCTAGTCTTAAGAATGGCGCCAGCGTCAGAAAGCGTCCGAATTTTTTTAATTTTTTCCATTTAAGCTGAGAGAGCTTCAGTCTTTCTTGCCGGATAGCAATTAGTCTTTGGCCTCCGATTAAAAAATATAAGCCATTTTGCTGGCTGATATCCGGGGTTTTTTTTAATTGTTGGCGTACTTCAAAAAATGAAATCTCCGAGCCATCGGCGCGGAGATATTTAAAGAATTCGAGAGCCGTGAGCGGCCGGTCAAGTAAATTATAATAAACCAGAGGAGCAATTATCGACTTTTCTTGAATAGTCATTATTTTTGTCCGTATCAAAAATTTATAAACCGGTTCACTTCTGTCCTTGCATTGCTGGTCGGTCTGCGCCTAAGGCGTAGCGGTGGGGCTCGGAGAGGAAAAACCAGACTCCGGTGATGATATTTGGGATAAAATCCGGTCAATTATTGCATACGTGCTTTCTCTTGAAGTGGCGAAAATTAATTTGTCATCAAGAATCGCATAGTCTATTGATAGATCGGGTTCCGGAAAATTTAGATAACGGATGTCTGTATTTTTATAATAATTGGGCAAGAAAACTTGAGTTCCGGGAGTCGCCGAGGGCTTTAGCAGAAAAGAAGCAAGTTCTTTTGGCAGAAGAAGCTCCAGATCTTTTAGACTTTTTTTCAGCTGGTCTATTGTCGATTGGGTCGAGGTTGAGCCGGTTTGTTCTTTGAGGCTAATTACTAAACCGAGCCGCCCCTCGTTTTTCCCGTTGACGGCAAAGGGCGAATAGACGCCGGTTGAAGAAGCATTCTGGCTATAGAAGAACAGAGAAAAACGGGTCAGGTCTAGAAGTTCTCCTACCGTTTTCGGTTCAGCGCAGTCTTCCGTCGCTTCGTCGCACCCCTGGGTTGGCGTGCTGAGTATTTCTAGATTTAAGCTTTGCGCCAGTTCGTTTAAAGAGAGAAGCTTATTTTCGTTGTCTTTAACCGTTAAGGCCGTAAGGGTGCCGGCTAGTTCTTCGGTTTCTGCGAAAGTCAGCAATTTTTCCTTTAGGCTTTGGCCTCCACTTTTTAATTCGATAATTTGCTCTTTGTCAAAAACTAGAAGTGGGGAGACCGCTGGCTGAGAAGGAGTCGGCGAAGCGCTGACGCTAGGGCTGGCGCTCATGCTTGGCGTCCCCGAGGGCGAAACGGTCACTGGCGGAACATTTTTATTAGCGAACCACCAGCCAAAACCGACTAGAACAATTACTAAAACGAGTGAGGCGCCAATAAATAAAACGCGTTTATTTTTTAAGATATCAAAGACGGTTCCTTCGCTCTCCTCTCCGTTTTCTGATGGAAGTCCGGAAATAAGTTCCGTGAGAAGCGGAGAGATGGTTTTTGATACGGAAGTAATTTTTTCTTGCTTGTCTAAAGAGTCGGGCACAACCGGCAGATTCGGTGGCGGAGAAGAAACGACCCTTTGAGCGGTAACCGGCGAAACAGCGATAGGAGAAGAAGGCGCCTGAGAGGCATTCAAGGCTTCTTTTCTTTGGGCCGATTGTTGTCTGTGAATAGCGTTGGTCGCTTCTTTTTCAAGCCAGATGGTTTTTAGTTTAAAGAGCAAAGGAATTGATTCGGCGGCTAGTATTTTTTGGGTTAGCTGGAGCGTGCTCTCGTAGGCGCCCGCCGCATAGTCCCTCTGAGCTTTTTCAAAATCTTGAGTTGATTCCTCTTGGATTTTTGTTGCTACCTCTTCCTTTTGTCTCTTGTCGGCTAATTTTATTTCTTTGAGCGTTTCTTGGGTAATTTTTTTGGTGACCTCTTCTTCCTCTTTCTTCCTTTCCTTCTCCCCGATGGGCGGCTGAACAGGCTTCTTTTCAGGCGAAGGCAAATAGACGCCGGCCAGCGGTGTCGGCGCGATACTCGGAGCCGAAGGGTTTTCTGATTTTTCGGAAAAAGCCAAAGAAGCCGGTGGTAGCGGCACGGGAATCGCCCTCGGTTCGGGCTTAGCGGCTAACCCGGGTTCTTTTTTAAGGGTCTCCAGGTCTTCTAGCATGGTCCTGACGGCCATGCGGGAAAGTAAAGAAAGGTCAGCTTGGCCTTTTTGATCCTCGGTAATTGTTGTTTTCGTATCGGCGGCAGCGGCCGGCCGATTTTGTTTAATGTCCATATTTCCCCCGCTTTTTTTAGAGTATTTTACGAGAAAGGGATAATTAGGACTGTTAGAGATTTTCTTTTACGTCTTTCATCGAAAGATTTATTCTGCCTTGTTCGTCAATATTCTTTACTTTTACAGTTACTCTATCCCCTATTTTTACTATATCATCAACTCGGTTTACACGAAAGGGCGCGAGTTCTGAGATATGCACAAGTCCGTCTTGTCCTGGCAGGATTTCGACAAAAGCGCCAAAATTTATAATCCGAGTTACCTGGCCGGTGAAAATCTCGCCAACAGCTACTTCGTGAGTTATCTCTTTTACCCAAGTGAGAGCTTTTTGAGCCGAGGCCTCATCAGCCGAGGTGATAAAAATTAACCCAGAATCGTCGATGTCTATTTTAACACCGGTCTCGGCGGTAATGGCATTGATAACTTTGCCGCCCGCTCCGATGACGTCTCTGATCTTGTCTGGATTAATTTGCAGAGTAAGAATTCTCGGCGCATAAGGAGACATTTGGCTACGCGGTGTACTGATGGCCGAATTTAACGCTTCTAAAATATGCAGTCTTGCTTGCTTGGCTTGCGCGAAAGTATCTTTTAAAATTTGAAGAGTCACGCCCTCAACTTTGACATCCATTTGTAAGCCGCAAATGCCATTGGCGGTGCCAGCTACTTTGCAATCCATGTCGCCATGGTGATCTTCGGGTCCTTGAATATCGGTCAAGACTTTATATCTTTCTCCGTCGTTATCAATCATTAGTCCCATGGCAATTCCTGCGGCGGCTGCTTTAATGGGTACGCCGGCGTCCATGAGAGCCATTGAGCCTCCGCAAACGGAAGCCATAGAAGAAGATCCGTTAGAAGAAAGAATTTCTGAAACGACGCGAATCATATAAGGAAAATCTTTTTCATCTGGAATAATCATTGCTAGGGTTCGCTCGGCCAGGGCGCCGTGTCCAATCTCTCGCCGGCCAGGACCGCGGAAGCCACCAATTTCACCAACGGAAAATGGCGGAAAGTTGTAATGGTGAATAAATCTTTTGTCGTATTCTTCTTCTAGCCCGTCAATGGTTTGCTTTTCGCCGGGAGAACCGAGAGTTACGGTTGATAGGGCTTGAGTGTTTCCTCTGTTAAATAGAGCAGAGCCATGAGTTCTGGCCAAAACGCCAACGCGGCAAGAAAGGTCTCTCACCTCATCAAGTTTCCGGCCATCTGGTCGACGATTGTCGGCGAGGATATTTTTATGAACCATGTCGTTGATTGCTTCTTCAAAATACGACAAGGCCATTAGAATTTTATTTTCCTGATCTTCACTTTCATTTTCTTTGATAAAGGTGATCAGATTATTTTGCAGCTCGCCCAAGCGGTTTATGCGGGTATGTTTTTCTTTGATATAGATAGCTTGGTCTAGCTTGTCGCTTAAAAAAGTTTCAACCTTGGCTTTTAAGTCTGGGCTGATTTCTTTAACATCTAACTCTCTCTTTTGGGGTTTAAGCTCGGCGATAATTTCTTGTTGAAAAGCAATTATTTCTTGGTAGGCTTTCTGGCCAAAATCAATCGCTTCGGCCATTCGGTCTTCGGTTATTTCTCGGGCGCCTGCCTCCAGCATGTTTATTTTTTGAGCTGTGCCAGCGATTATTAAGTCAAGATTGCTCTGGGCGCGCTCTTTATAGGTTGGGTTGATAATAAAATTATTATCAATTTGGCCAACGCGCACACCAGCGACTGGGCCATCCCAAGGAATATCGGAAATAGATAGAGCTAGCGAAGCGCCAAGAATTCCTAGCACATCTGGATCATTCTCTCGGTCGAAGGATAAGACAGTATTAACTACCTGGATTTCATTTCGGACATTTTGATTGAAGCGCGGTCGGATAACGCGGTCAATTAATCGACCGCTTAAAACGGCTTCGTCTTGCGCCTTCCCTTCCCTTTTCATAAAACGGCTGCCCTTTATTTTTCCGGCGGCATAAAGTTTTTCTTCGTATTCAACGGTTAAAGGCAGGTAATCGCATCTTTCTTTGGCTTTGTGGCTGATAACGGCTGTGGCTAAAATAGTTGATTCGCCAAAATGCACCAGCACCGACCCATTAGCCTGGGGGGCTAGCTCGCCAACCTCAACACTTAAGGTTCTTCCGCCAAATTGGCGGGAAAAAGTTTTCTTCTCCATTTTTTTCGAAGCCAGATTGCCCGAAAGGAGAAGTCCAACGAAAGAGTAAAAAGAGAGAAAGCTGCAAATAGCGCTGATTTGTGTCTTTTTCTCTTCTTCTCTTTTTGGTTTTTCCTGTCGGGGCCAAGTCGCCTCGTTTGGTTATGAAATTAAATATTTTTTTTGGTTCTGTCCAAGGTCAATAAAATCATCGACTACTTCTTTGAGCTGGCCCGAGGTGCTTCGGCCGAAGGCAATCGCTTCAACTTGGCAGCCGTAATTTACTTTTAAGTATTCAACCAGCGGTACAAAGTCCCCATCTCCCGTTACTAAAACTACCGCATCTAATTTAGCGCCAAGTTTAATGGCGTCAACGGCTAAGCCGACGTCCCAATCCCCTTTTTTCATTCCGCCAGGAAAAATTTGAAGATCCTTCAGCTTTACTTCGATGCCGGATTTATTTAACGCCTCAACAAAAGCCTGTTCTTCTCCTCCTTCGGTTTTAATTGAGTAGGCCAGGGCGCGAATTAAGTGGCGGCCGGCTTGAGCGGTTCTCAGTACTTCCTTGAAATTTACTTTGGCGTGATAGATGTTTTTGGCCGAATGATAGAGATTTGGAACGTCAATAAAGACGCCAACTCGTTGATCTTTGTGTTTGACCACATTCATAGGTGTTGCGAGCTAAAGAAAATCCGCCACCCAGGCGGAGTTTCTTATTTTTTTAGCTCGAGTTTTTTTAATAATACCGTATGGCGCCCTTGATCCTCTTTCCCTAGATAGTCTAAAAGTTTTTTTCTTTTGGCCACCATTTTTAGCAGACCGAAACGGGAATGATTGTCTTTTTGGTGCTTTTTCAAATGGCCGGTTAGCTTTTTGATCTGTTCGGTTAACAGGGCGGCTTGAACTTCCGCGGAACCGGTATCGGTATCATGGACTTTGAACTCGTCAATAATTTTAGTTTTTTTTGCTTTTTTTAACATGAAATGAAAAGGGATATTTTTTGGGGCGAAAGACCAAAAAATATCATTAATATTTCGTTGTGCTTAACATAACATAAAACCAAAAAAAATGCAATGCCCGCTAATTAGAGAGGATAAAACGGGTGTTTGCTAAAAATATTTTTATGTCGTAAAATAAATGTATTCTAATGCAAAATATTGAAACTCTAATAAAAGATTATTTGGGTTATCTGGAGGTTGAGCGTGGCCGATCCAAGAAAACCGTGGAAAATTACGACCATTATTTGGAGCGGTTTTTGCTCTGGGCTGAAATCCAGAATCCCGCCCAGATTAACGCGGATTTGATACGGGAATACCGGCTTTATCTTAACCGGCTGAACGAAAACAGCCGGCCGCTTAAAAAAATTACTCAAAATTATCATATTATTGCCTTGCGCAATTTTTTAAAATATCTGGCGAGGCGCGATGTTAAAACTATGGCGGCGGAAAAGATAGAGTTAGCCAAACAATCACCGCGGCAGGTAGAATTTTTAGAGGGAGACGAGTTGGCTCGCTTATTGCGGGCGCCGGATGGCGATTCTTTGCGTTCGCTGCGTGATCGAAGCTTGTTGGAGCTTCTTTTTAGCACTGGGTTGCGCGTTTCGGAGCTTTGCCGTTTGAACAGGGACAGTTTTAATTTAGACAAAGGCGAATTTTCTGTCCGCGGAAAAGGTGAAAAAATCCGGGTGGTCTTTATTTCTGAAACAGCTAAGGTCGCCCTGAAAAGCTATCTGGCCAAGCGTCGCGATATCGAGCCGGCCTTATTTGTCAGAGCGCTCAAAGGGAAGGGATCGTTGGGTAAAATAGATTCGATTCAGGTTAAAACCGACAAGGCCCAGAGGATCCGTTTAGCGGAGATGCGCTTGACACCGCGTTCCGTGCAAAGGATAATCAAGCAATACGCCATAAAGGCGGGCATTGCCCGCCACGTTACTCCGCACACTTTGAGGCACTCCTTCGCGACTGACCTCTTGATTTCTGGTGCGGACATCCGTTCGGTTCAGGCCATGCTGGGGCACTCCTCTATCACGACGACGCAGATATACACCCACATAACCGATAAGCAATTGAGAGAAATCCATAAAAATTTTCACGGGAAAAAAAGAAATTAATTTGCGGCCAGTCCCCGTAGCTCAATGGATAGAGCGACAGCCTTCTAAGCTGTATATTTAGGTCCGATTCCTAACGGGGACACAGAAAAGATGAAAAGTGTTGTGGTAAAAAAATCAAAAATAAGCGGCAAGGGAGTTTTCGCCAGCCGGGATTTTAAAAAAGGAGAGATTGTTTTAAGATGGCGACCTAAAAAGATTTTAACCGGCAAGGAAATCGCCGGATTGTCGCCAAAAGAGAAAACCTATATTGCTCGTCTTGATAAAAATGAGTATGCTTTGATGAGCTTCCCGGAAAAATATGTTAATCATTCTTGTGACAGCAACACCCGCGTAAAAAACGGTTCGGACGTAGCCGTTAGAGATATTAAAAAGGGTGAAGAAATACTAAGCGACTACGCGAAAGCGGGAGAACTTAACAATTTTGCGTGTAAGTGTCATAGTAAGAACTGTGTTGGCGTAATAAAAAATTGATAAATAAACATTTATAATCCCCCGTCTTTTATTCTCGTTGCCTCCGGGCTTCGGACGGATAAGTAGCTTGTTTGATCGAGCGCTTGCCCATCGAAGCTCCGACACAATCGGAGCATAGCTAGGCGCCCATAGCTCAGTTGGTAGAGCAGTTGCCTCTTAAGCAAATGGTCGCAGGTTCGACTCCTGCTGGGCGCACCAAACGATACTTCCTCTCGCGAAAGCGGAGATGACCGCCGCGCCTGCGGCGCGGCTGGGGGCAAAAAACCTCGTCGCGAAGCGACGAAATGGCTCGGCGGCGGGACGGAAAAATGGGCG
>Ga0172375_10002176_pt1 | contig 30870 bp, 28 predicted proteins | sample LakKiv1m_FD_114537 | JGI IMG/M metagenome (GOLD analysis project Ga0172375, IMG submission 114537) | Freshwater microbial communities from Kabuno Bay, South-Kivu, Congo - kab_092012_11.1m | ecosystem: Environmental > Aquatic > Freshwater > Lake | place: Democratic Republic of the Congo... | reverse complement strand
GATCGCCACGCCCAGACAGGTCGGGACTCGCGATGACGTGGAAGAGGGAGCCGGTGATTGAATTCCGTCATTGCGAGGAGCGGAGCGACGCGGCAATCCATGCAGCATCAGCGAAGCCTGTGAAGATGGATCGCCACGCCCCGACAGGTCGGGACTTTCCATGAAATGATATTGTTCTGCCAGTATTTCGCTCTATCGGTAACGCATGTCATGTGGTGGAAGCTGGCAGCAAGAGATTGGGCTGAAGCCCCGGAATATTTCTGACTGGCTCTCCCCGGCTTGAAAGCCGGGGCAATGTGAATCGAAGAGAGCTGAATGTCCGACGGGCTAAAGCCCGCCTGAGTACCATTGGATTGCCGGCTCCATGAGCGAGCTGCTTCTGCTCCTCAGCAATTGCCCCGTCCCGCAAGCTTTCGGGACGGGGTTGAAATAGAAAAATCAGGGCTTTGGTCCACTATCTTTTTCAATGTTGTTTCCGCTTTTTCCCTGAGCAGATACACGCTGTTCAAGGTGTGTGTGCGGTATCGTACCGGATACGGGTGGCTCGCGATGACGGAGCCCGGATTTCTTACGGAAAGAGCAAATCGATTTCGATTTCGAAAAAAGTGGAGTATCGGGTGATGGCAGGATCAGGTGGGTGGGCTGAAGTTCTGGGCAATTGACAGAGGGATGAAATTCGGTTTTAATGGTGATTTCGGTTTCGATAATGTGAAATACCAGTAAATTCAGTCTGTTTTTGAAATACCTTATACCGATGGATCGTAATAACAACAGAAAGCATTATAAATCTGAGCAGGCTGCCTGGATTTTATGAATAAGGGTATGTCAGATTTTTTGCCATTGGCACTTACTTTTTCGCGACAGGAGTGCCGTTCTGTGATTCCGGTATGATGTGACAATTCTGTGACACGGAATCAGTATAAAAATTCTATATTCGCTTGCTGTGAAAGTTTGATGTATTGCGCCGGGATGTTCGTACAGTTGCACCATGCGGCTATAAACCCGGCAAACAAGATGAATGGTAATGTCTCTTCGATCTGGTTTTTTATCCTCCCACTTCCACCTGGAACTGACTTCCGGTTTATTGCCTCCTGCTTTTCCTGAATTCCAATTTTCTACCCAACATACTCATGGACCCAAAGCGCCTTATTGATATTACGGAGCTTGCCCTGCGCGATGCGCACCAGAGCCTCATTGCAACACGTCTTGGTATCGACGATATGACCGGTGCCTGCCACGATCTCGACGAGGCCGGATACTGGTCGATCGAATGCTGGGGCGGTGCAACCTACGATGCCTGTATCCGCTACCTGAACGAAGACCCCTGGGAGCGGCTGCGCACCTTTAAACAGCTCATGCCGAAGACACCTCTGCAGATGCTTCTTCGCGGCCAGAACCTGCTCGGGTACCGTCACTACCAGGATGAGGTGGTGGAGAAGTTCTGTGAGAAATCAGCCGAGAACGGTATCGGCGTGTTTCGCATATTCGATGCCCTTAACGATCTGCGCAACATCCAGACCTCGGTCAGGGCGGTGAAAAAACATGGCGGTCACGCCCAGGGAACCATCTCCTATACGGTCAGCCCTATTCACAACACAGCTCTGTTCGTCAACAAGGCGAGGCAGTTGCAGGATATGGGTATAGATTCCATCTGCATCAAGGACATGGCGGCTCTCCTCAAACCGCAGGCGGCCTACGATCTGGTGCGAGGCATCAAGGATGCGTGCGGCGCGGAGATGCGGGTGCATCTGCACGTTCATGCCACCACCGGTGTGACGATGGTGAGTCTTATGAAAGCGGTGGAGGCGGGTGTTGACTGTGTTGATACCGCCGTCAGCTCGATGAGTCTCGGTCCAGGCCACAATCCGACGGAGAGCTTCATCGAGATGCTTGAAGGCACAGGTTTCAACACGCGGGTCGATATGGAGCGGGTTCAGCGCGTCAAGCGGCATTTCATGAATGTGCTGGAGCGCTACAGCGAGTTTCAATCGAAGGTGACCGGTGTGGAGACCGAACTTTTCAAGAGCCAGATTCCAGGCGGGATGCTCTCCAACATGGAAAACCAGCTTCGCCAGCAGGGGGCGGGTGACAGGATGCAGGAGGTGCTCGAAGAGATTCCGAAGGTACGTCGCGATGCCGGGTATGTGCCACTGGTGACGCCGACCAGTCAGATCGTTGGCACCCAGGCGGTGCTGAATGTACTGATGGGACGTTATGCGGTGCTGACAGGTGAATTCGCCGATCTCATGCTCGGCTACTACGGCAGGGTGGCCGGAGAGAAGAATCCAGAGGTGATCGGAATGGCCCGTAACCATGCCGACAAGGAGCCGATCGAGTGCCGTCCCGCCGACCTTTTGCAGCCCGAGTGGCAGAAGCTGCGCTCAGAGGCGCTGGCGCTCGAAGGGTGTAACGGCACTGATGAGGATGTGCTCACCTATATCATGTTTCCGCAGGTGGCGCCCAAGTTTTTCAGCACCCGTCACGAGGGACCGCGAAATCTGGGCTGCGATCCTGAGACTGGCGCCTCGGAAGTGCACCCGCAGGAGGGACACCAGGGCGCCATCACCGGTCCGATCACCTATGCCGTGACCCTGAGCGGGCGGCAGCACAAGGTGATCGTGGCTCCTTATCAACCTAATTAGCCGAACCATGCAGGAACAGAGAACGACAATAGCAGACAAGATAGAGGAACTGAATCTCAGACGCGAGCGGGTTCAGCAGGGGGGCGGTCAGGAGCGCATTGACCGGCAGCACGCCTCCGGCAGTCTGACAGCACGGGAGCGTATCTCCATGCTGCTCGATCAGGACAGCTTTCAGGAGTGTGGCCAGTTTGCCGAGCATCGCTGCACCAATTTCGGGATGCAGGGCAAACCGATGCCCGCTGATGGTGTTGTGACCGGTGCCGGTAGCATAGACGGGCGTCTGGTGCACCTTGCCAGCCAGGACTTCACGGTGGGTGGAGGGGCGGCAGGGGAGATGCATTGCAGGAAGATCGTGGAGATGATGCAGGCCTCACTCAAGACAGGATCGCCCTTCGTTCTGATCAACGACTCCGGCGGTGCGCGCATCCAGGAGGGGATCGGCAGTCTTTCCGGATACGGACAGGTGTTTTACAATAATGTCATGCTTTCAGGGGTGGTGCCTCAGATTTCCCTTATCTGTGGACCATGTGCGGGCGGGGCGGCCTACAGTCCGGCTTTGACCGACTTCATCATCCAGACCCGATCAGCCTGTATGTTCATTACCGGTCCGGCAGTGATCAAGGCAGTAACCGGTGAGGAGGTGACCTCCGAAGAGATCGGTGGCCCCGGTGCACAGATGAACCTCTCCGGGGTGGTACACTTTGTGGCTGAGGATGACCGTGACGCACTGCAGATATGTCGTCGCCTGCTCTCCTTTCTGCCTTCGAACAACCTCGAAGATCCGCCACAATCCGAGGCTGAAGAGGTGATTCTGCCTGACAGGCAGCTCAATACGATTGTACCGGTCGATTCACGCCAGAGCTACGATGTGCGCGACGTGATCATACGGCTTGTCGATCGCTCGGACTTCATGGAGGTGCAGGAGCATTTTGCCCGCAACATCGTGATCGGTTTTGCCCGAATTCAGGGTCGTTCAATAGGTATAGTGGCCAACCAGCCAGCGGTGATGGCCGGTGTACTCGACATCGACGCTTCAGACAAGGCGGCGCGCTTCATCCGCTTCTGCAACGCTTTCAACATTCCGCTTGTGACACTGGTGGATGTGCCGGGATTTCTGCCGGGAGTCGAGCAGGAGCATGGCGGCATTATCCGCCACGGAGCCAAGATGCTTTTCGCCTACTCCGCGACCACCGTGCCGAAGATTACCGTGGTGATGCGCAAAGCCTATGGTGGAGCCTATCTTGCCATGTGCAGCAAGGATCTCGATGCGGATCGTGTCATAGCCTGGCCTACGGCCGAGATCGCCGTTATGGGTGCCGAGGGGGCAGTGGATGTGATCTTCCGTAACGAAATCCGCAATGCCCCGGATAAAGCGCAGCGGCGACAGGAGCTGATTGCCACCTACCGGGAATCCTTTTCGACACCATACGCCGCGGCCTCGGCTCTGCATGTCGATGACGTGATCGAGCCTGCCGACACTCGTCGCTATCTTGCTATGGCACTCGATATTCTGCATAGCAAGCGGGATTTCCGGCCACAGAAGAAGCATGGCCTCATTCCACTTTAACCCTGAAACCAGCAGGATTTATGAACGAACAGGGACAACACAAGGAAGAATTGCCGGAGATCACCCCGGAACTGCTTATGATCATGTCAGCCTCCATTGCGGCCTATCTCGGCAAGAACGTACATATCAGGCGCGCCCGCTTCATCTGCCAGCAGGGACCAAGTTCGTGGTCGCAGGTGGGACGGGTCTCGATTCAGACTTCGCATACATTCAGCATCAATAAATAAGGAGCATCAGACGTGCAATTAACCCTGACCATAGACGGAAAACAATATGTGGTGGATGTGGAGGTGATCGAGGGAGAGGAGGTACGAATGCGCGATTCGTTCCCCCAGCCGGAATCCACCATCCGGTCAAGACAGCCAGAATTGTCACCATCCACGCGACCTCAACCGGAGAAACCAAAAGATGACGGCCTGCCAGACGACAAGGTCTGTCGCAGCCCTATCGCCGGGATCGTCAGCCGTGTCAACGTACAGGTCGGCCAGAAGTTGCAGGTCAATGACCTGCTCGTCGTGCTCGAAGCGATGAAGATGGAGACAAACATCACCGCGCACATAGCCGGAACGGTCAAAGCTATCCTGATCACCTCTGGAGAAGCAGTCAAAAGCGGCCAGGCACTGATCGAGTTTGAATAGGTAAAGGAGAGCGGCAGGACTGGCTGAGGTTGCAGTGTTCCGGGGGCGGTAACGGAGTTGTCTGATGAATGATGTGACGACTTTCATACTTCAAGACTTAATTGGCAGACAGACAGAAATTCCGTTACTGAAAAATCCTCATTATTTACATGATCAGTACAGAGGAAAGCCGTTCATTCTTTTCCGGCAGATTCCTGAGCGAAGATGATTGCCAGGTTTTTTTTTAGTGAGTTGTTTTGCGAGCAGTAAAAGGCTGTGAAATTCACGTTATGACGTGAAAAACGGTTTGAACTCTGCTTGATTCAAGCATTGGGGCGACGCGTGAAATACAGGTTGATTGTTTTTGATTTTGACGGAACACTCGCTGACAGCGAGGCCAGTATCATGGAGGCCCTGCGGCTGGTGGCGCGTGACCTGGGGCTTCCGGGTGTCGATTTTTCCGGCGCCAGACGCAGCATCGGATTGCCGTTACAGCGTACCATTGAAATGGGGCTTGCTCTGGAACCCGGTCAGGTTTTCGAGGCGGTTGAACTCTACAGAAAACATTACAAAGAGGTCGCATACGATTCTACAGCTCTGTTTCCCGGAGTGAAAGAGACCCTTGACAGGTTGCAGCAGAATCACCTGCTCGCGGTTGCTTCCAGCAAAAGCCGGCAGGGTCTGCTGGCCATGATGCGACATCTCGGGATTATCGACCGGTTCTCGTTTATTGCGGGAGCACAGGATGTCAAGCAGGGAAAGCCGGCTCCCGATATGGTATTGCTTGCTCTGGAGGTGCTCGGCATTTCCGCTGAACAGTGTCTGGTAGTGGGTGATACCGTTTACGATATTGAGATGGGCCATCGTGCAGGTGCTGATACCTGTGCGGTTACCTACGGAAACAATTCTCCGGAGGATCTCAACAGTTTCAAACCAACATTTCTCATCGATTCATTTCATGATGTGATGGCTTGTCTGGCATGATGGCCGCCTGTCGGACTTTGTCAGGAAACACGGACATTATTCACCCGGAATACACTCTTTCTCTTCGTCATTGCGATCCCGACAAGTCGTGAGAAGCAATCCATACGTGAATTCAGCAAGATGGATTGCCACGTTCCACCACGTCCAGACAGATCGGGACTCGTGACTGAAGGCTGAATATCGCAATGAAGGGAGAAAATATGACATAGTCCGACAGGTTGTTAGTCGGGATTACAATGCTGACAAGGTGGAGCGGATTCCGTTAGAACCAAGTGTTTGTTTCCTGTATGTCTGTCAGGATGCTCTGGGCTTTATGCGGCATTTTGCGTTTATTGGGCAGCGATTCAGGCTTTTTCATGTGCTGGTTTAACGATAACCGAGTCCGTAATGCAGCGATCGTCGGCAGATAGTGTGGTGGTGCTTGATTTCGAAACGACAGGCCTCTCGCCTGAGCATGGTGATCGTGCTATCGAGATCGGCGCTGTGCTTGTCGAGCACGGAGAGATTGTCGATCGCTTTCAGCGGCTTATGAATCCCGGTTTCCGTATCAGTCGGTTTATCGAGGGGTATACCGGTATTACCAATGAGATGCTCAAAGGCCAGGCCGGTTGTGAAGAGGTGATGGCTCAGTTTTCAGAGTTTATCGCCGGTCATAATATCGTTGCACACAATGCGGCATTTGACAAGCGTTTTCTGGATTTCGAGCTGAAACGGGCGAGCTGTACCTATGAAGGCGCCTGTTGCTGCTCGTTGCTTCTGTCGAGAAGAATTTATCAGGATTCCCCCAACCACAAGCTGCAGACACTGGTTTCTCATGCAGGTATCACGCAGACCGGAAGGTTTCACCGTGCGCTCGCAGATGCCGAGATGACTGCGCAGCTCTGGGTATCGATGATTGACAGAATTCGTCAGCAATATGGCATATCGATAATATTCTTTGACCAGCTGAGTGAGCTCTCGAAAATCGACAGACTCTATGCCCACCGCTATCTTACCGCCCTTGCAGGAGAAGTCCCGAAATAAGTGGGATTTGCTGAATGCCGCGAAACCGCAAGCCATCCTGCTGTCACTTCTATTGATTCCGAAACCAGATTTCTGTTTTAGTTCCGACAAGTCGGGAACCTGGTTTTTTCGTTTCTTCCTTCCGTCAGCTTCAGGAAAGACAGGCATGATTTTCCGCACACTTTTTTTCTTTTACAGAAAGTCGAGAACGAAATCGCAGCGTTTGGCAACCGGAAGTTTCGGAACTTCGACGAGCTTGTAGCCGAGGGATTCGTAAACCATACGAATGGCGTGATATAAAGCTTCAGCTTCGCTGAGGGTTTGTGGGCGTTCGCTGTCGTTGACGTAGATTTCGGGCCACGGCGGGAGGATGAACACCGTGCGGTCGTAGTGGCATTCGTCGTGAGCCTGGAAGTAGTCTTCTGGAATTTCAAAGCCACTCTGGAGGAGGTAGCCAAAAATATCGGGCAGTCCGCGGTCAAAAAAACAGCGTTCACCGCGCTGTTCGGCATGGTGGTGCTGGCGGAGCATTTCAGCGATGGCAAGACGGGCGAAGGCTTTGATATTGTTCCAGGGCATGACGCCATCAGGTCTTAGGGATTCACGGCGGATCAGCTCGCGTGAGACTTCAGGATAGCAGCAACAGCCGCGTTCTTCGAGCATGGCGATGAGGGTACTCTTGCCGCTTCCCGGACCGCCAGTGATGATGTGGAGGCTGGTCGTTATTATTTTGGTCTCAATCATTCCTGCTTCAGTTCCCGGAACCAGTAGGCGAGATAGTTGAGTTCTGAGCAGTGGCTGGCATTTTTTCGCATCTGATATTGCCAATTCGTATAAAAGAAGGCTGGATAAGGGGTTAATGTGTTATTGCAGAACTTCACAGGGCGCAAGATTCTCAGATATTTGTGCTTTTCAAGGCATAGTTGTTACACCAGATCGGCGCAAAATATCAGATTCTGCAGAAAAAGCATTCATAACGGTCACTTTTTCTGGATTACGTTATGATTTCAATACTTTCAGCGATTTATGTCGCCTGGTTAGAATGATGATAGCGCAACCAATTCCGAACATTACTTTTTCACCTGGGTTAGAGAGACTAATGCGCTGCATAATGTCAATATTTACGTCATTATATGCCGGCATGATGTGATTTTCCCTTTCCAAACTGACAAAAACAACATCGGTGCCCGGCCAATGCTTCTGATTTGCAATAAGTAATGAAGTACTTGTATCAGCAGGAGCGGTTATACTGGAATTGCGATCGATTGATATCGTCGTAATATTGCTTTTACTGCCAGGCGACGGGTTGGTGATGGCTTCCGGGAGTGTTGAAATGTGGTTCAAAATCTTGTTATCGACGCTGATAACGGCTGATTCTGTTATGGTGATTGTTTCAGAGCCACCGTTATGCATGATGGTGATGGATGCTGGTTTTGTATAAGCCTGGGTGGCGTAAATAAGTATGAGTACAACAGGAAGAAAAAGTATTCTCTTCATGATTGTGTGAAACGATTATGAATAATTCTCAGAGGCACAGAAAATCAAGGTTATAGTGTTTTCCGCCTGTGAAAAGGTGTTTATCCGGATTTATTAAAATTATAATACAGCACGTTAACGGTAACCATAAGGCACCGTAACGTGTTGTAAAAAATCAGATTGCAGGCATTGTAAATGGTTGCTGTCATAGCATGGATGAAGAGATATATGAAACAGAGCCGTTGATTTATCCAAATCGGCATCAGAAAAGGAATCGGTTTAAATGTGAAAACACAAAAACCGATTCGGGCTGTATCTGCATAATCAACCGATGTTTATCACAATAAGGCACAATACCCGGCCAGTTTTGCTTTAACTTTTGCGGGTGGAACTCGATGTCGATACACGTCATATCAGGGCCGATTGCGAAAACAACCGGAATCACCTCTTTTGGTCTTGACGAGAAACTCATGTCATGTCAACTCTAAAACGTCACATATCCATCGTCTTTGCGAGGAGCGCATTATAATCCCGAAAAGTCGGGATGTGGCAATCCATCCTGCTGAATTCACGACTGGATCGCGATGACGAATTTCCATGATTCGAGGAACAGACCGAAATGCTAAAAAAACTCTGTTCTAATAAAATCATCCGGCAGTTTTTTTTGCACACCACAAGTCCTGTTTGCGGGTATGCGATTGATAGCTGATCTTGTATTTATCGATAAATGACGAAAGCATCTGGCCTTTTCGCGCATACTTTATCATGATTTTCACATTGTGTTTTCCTGATTCTCTATAAGTGTATGTTCGAATTTCACCGGTTATAAACTCAATACGAATCCAGTCTTTTCCATAGTCGTAAGAATATACACTTGCAAGCGGATGATTGCTTTTATAGATCATTGTTCTGATATTCAGATGAGGCTGTAATCGGAATATTTGAGTGAAAGAAGTGTAATGGTTAAAAGCATACGCCCTTCTGATAGCTACTATTTCTGTTCTTGTATCACATGTGCACAATGATTCAGGAAGTTATTCCGGTCACTAAATCAAAGAGTCTTCACCTTTTCGATTACAGTGTGGTGCATGTGCAGAGCCCATACTCATAGCACCAAACATAATAAACGCAAGGAACGACTGTTGTTTATGAGACCCGACCTTTATTCTGTATGCATTGTCATAATATGAGCCTGGTTTTTGTGAACCGGATAGAAATAAATCCTACAAATATCCTCAAAAAGAAGGAGAATTGCAAGAAAAATTTATAATATTTGAGTTTTGTTATGATGTAATACGCAATAAACACTTAATTAGGTTGTTGGAAAAATAGAAATAGTAGAAAATGTGATTAATATTGTCTGAGTATCCAGTCAGCTGAAGGCTGTGATCAGGCAGAACGGAAGGAGATGACGATCTTTGCCCATAAGAGCTGTATCGGCGCCGTACCGTGAAAATGGCTTTGAATGTACAGGCATTTGATTGAAATAAAAGTATTTGGCAGGAATTCCGAGCTTTCTGTTATTCTGAGAGAGATGACTTGCTGGTGATGTGTTGTCGCTTTGTGAAGCGCTTTCATGGACACGGCTATCCGTCATTCAGGAAACAGCTCAATATCTTTTCGTTACATTTTTTCCGACCTGAAATAATGAGTGCCTATAAAACTGATTCCTCTGACGTGGGTGATGTTTTTTTTACTTTAAGATTTGATCATATTCAGTATTTCCTGAAAAAAATGTAATTTGATGCGATGATAATTACAGGAATTACGGAATTAGTTAAGAGATAAAAGTGAAAAATCCGTATCGTTCCTGTTTATTCATGCATGAAAACTTATTTTTCCTGATGCTTCAGACAAAAAAATACAACAGGCAGGCCGCAGAAAGCGAACATCCGACGCTTTTCGCTTTGGTCGAATCCTTGCAGGAACCCGCTTGTATCGTAAAGCCTGATGGCCAGGTGCTTGTCATCAATTCGCTTTTTGCCTTACGGTTTGGAAAAACGACGGAAGAATGCCATGCAACAAACATCTATGATCTTGTTGAGAAAGATGTGTTGTTGAGACAGTTTGCGGGCACGCTGAAGGAAACGTCCGCAGCTTCATGCGAGAATGGCAAGAGCATGATGTTTGAGGATCGGGATGGCGGCTGGAATGTGACTGTCAACCCTGTTCGTGCCGCTTCAGGAAGGATAGCGAGTCTGTTTGTTACGCTTCGAGGGATTCCGGAGCAAAGAATGGCGGGAAAAAAGCCGCATGTCTGGCAGGATTTCCAGAATGAATTACTCGAAGCTCTGCCATGTTCAGCGATCATTTTCGATGCTGATCTGCAAGTGGTTGCATGGAACCGGTATGCGAACGATGTACTGTTTCACGACGGAAACGGCTGTCATTTCTGCGAACCGTCGGAGTTTTTCAGACGGGAAGAGATGCATTCCCTGAAGCAATCTTGCGTCATGGCACAGAAATCCGGCCAGGCGCAGTTCTGTGAAATAGCGGTAAGCGCAAAAGGCGGATCGGATAGAACATGGTTGATGACAAGCTCGCAACGCATCGAGGTCGAAGGCGAACCATGTGTCATTCTGGTCGCCCTCGATATAACCCGACGCAAAGTGCTCGAAGAGGAATTGAGGAAAAGCAAAGCGATTATGGGCCAGGCGCTCAAGGTTTTGCGTGCGGGTGTATGGGAAAAGGATATAAAAAATAATACTCTCTTCTGGTCTGATACCATGTGGGAGCTTTTCGGGCTTGATGCTGGCCGGGAAAGGCTTTCATTCGAACTCTGGAAGAAAGTGCTTCATACGGATGACCGGAAAGTCATCGAAATATCTGAACTGGCCATAAAGGCCGGAACAGAGATGAACACCGAGTTCCGGATATGCCTTCCCGACGGTTCGATCCGGTGGTTCACGTCGAGAGGAATGCCGGAACGGAACGGGCGCGATTGTGTAGGCCGGTATATCGGCGCAATTATCGACATTACCGAACGCAAGCTTCTGGAAAAGGAACTGGTCGAAAGTAAAGTCCGTTATCGTTATGCTCTCGATGCGGCTCAGGCCGGCATCTGGGAGTGGAATGTCCGGACTGATGAGATGAGCTGGTCCGAGCAGGTCTGGAAGCTTTACGGGATGACTCCCGGCAGCCAGTCACCTACCCATCAGTTATGCTTCGATACCGTCCATGCCGAAGATCGGCAGATGGTATCTCAACGCATTAAAGAGGGGGTCGGAAACCTCGAAGCTGTTGCCGTCGAATACCGGGCGATACATCCCGATGGCTCCGTTCATTGGCTTACCTCTCGCGGTATGCCGATTTTTGACATCGACGGCAAGCTTGCCCGCTATATTGGCACCATTATCGATATCACCAAACGCAAACAGATCGAGCTTGAACTGCTCGAAAACAAAAAACGTCTCGGTTATGCGCTTGAAGCGGCGCGAGCAGGCGTCTGGGAGTGGAATACTGAAACCGGAGAAAATATCTGGTCCGATGAAATCTGGTCACTGTACGGATTGTCACGAGAGCCTGGTCTGGTGCCCTCTTTTGATCTCTGGGTTGATTCCGTTCATCCCGAAGATCGTGAAATGGCTATATGGGTTACCACGGCAGCAAGCCGGCAGCAGATGGAGCTGAATGTTGAATACCGGACGATTCATCAGGACGGTTCGGTTCACTGGCTCATGGTGCGTGGCAAACCGAAACTGGATAAGGAGGGAAAAGCCACAGGCTATATCGGAACGGCCATAGATATTACTGAACGCAAAATCGTGGAAATCAAGCTCCGAGAAAGCAAGTTCAGGTTCAATTTTGCGCTTGAGGCTACCGGTGCAGGGATATGGGAGTGGGATGTCAGAGCCGACAGACTTTTCTGGTCCGATCAGATATGGAAGCTCTACGGCCTTCAACCACAGGGCAACATTTCATCGCGCAAACTCTGGTCAACCAACATCCATACTGAAGATCACGATACGGCGTTTCAGGCCATCATGTCCGCGTCAGAAAGGCAGGAGGATTTTACCGTCGAGTACCGTGTCTGTCACAATGACGGTGCTGTTCGCTGGCTGATGTGCCGGGGGGTCCCGTTGCCGTCTCCGGATGTACATGCCATAAGATATCTCGGAATGGTGATGGATATCACTGAACGCAGGCGAGCTGAAGAAGAGCGGAAAAAAAGCCAGGAGCAGCTCAATCTGGTAATCGAAAAAGGCAAAATCGGCGTCATGACGGTCGACCTCAAAACGTCATGGGTGCAACGAACCCATCAGTATGCCCGTATTTTCGGTTATAACTCTCTTGTTGGCGACTGGTCTCTTTCAGCTTTTCTTGAACATATCGTTACTGAAGAGCGACAGACGATCCGGCAGACAATCGAGCGTTGTTTCGAAACGCATGAAAGCTATTCGTTCGAGTGCCGGATACACACGGCAGATAACCTTTTGCGATGGATATGGGTTTTCGGCACCTTCAGTTTTGACAGCAGCAACGGCACCCCGTACCTCCTGAACATTGTACAGGACATCACCGACAGGAAACAGGCGGAGCTGTTTCTCAAGGAAAGCGAGCAGAAATTCAGGAACATTTTCGAACTTTCGCCGGTAGCTATCGGAATCGTTGAAGTCAAGGATGGCCGGTTGTTCGATGTCAATGCGGCTTTTACCGGATTGCTTGGTTTTTCGCGTGAAACGGTGATCGGTAAAAAATTCAGTGAACTCGAGTTGTTCCTCCACCAGCACGATCATGATGTTATCATGCATGATCTTCAAAAACATGGCCGGGTTTCAAACCGTCAGCTCGCGTTGAAAAACCGCTCCGGTAAAATGATCACGGTGCTGTTTTCAGCAGAAAGGATCATCATTGCCGGTCAGAATGGCATTCTGATGATGATGAGTGATATTACTGTGCAGGAACTCCAGCAGGCAAGCATCAATCAGCTTGAAAAAGCTGTGGCCGATCGAACCGAACGTTTACGGGAAGAGGTGAAACGATTGCACCTTTTCCTCAGCATGATTTCGCATGAATATCGTACACCGCTGGCGATCATCCGGGGAAATCTCGATCTTATCGATCTCAAATCCAGGGCTGGCGACTATGTGCACCATCGCGAAATGAGCAAAATCAAACAGGCCATCGAGCGGTTGGTCGAGGTGATGGAAGTTTCCATTCAGGACAGCCGTATTCAGGAGTCGCCGGATCAGCTGATCGTCACGAACTTCCTGGCCGAACCGGCTATTCTGTCGCAGGTGGAAGCGTTTCAGTCCATGTGGCCGGAACGAACGGTCGACTATTCTGGCCCGATAAACCGATCTGAAATCATCGGTGAACCTGGGCAGTTTAAAATGGCTATCTTCAATCTGCTTGACAATGCCAGAAAGTACTCCCCTCCGGATTCGCCGATCAAACTGGAGTGTCATAATGAAAACGGTGAGGTGGTAATAACCATCCGGAACGAGGGAAAAAGCATTTCCGGCGATGAATGCAGCGGGTTGTTTGAAAAGTACCGGCGCGGCAGCAATGCGGCAAATACCGGTGGAGCGGGTATCGGTTTGTGGCTTGTCAGGGATATTATAGAACATCATCATGGCAAGGTCACCCTTTCAGGAACCGATACCGGAGTCGAAGCGGTCATCAGTTTACCTCTGGCCGGACAAAAAGTCTGAATCAGTTATTGTATCCATTTACTTATAACCGATTATTCATGGCGCATCTTCCGAACATTATCGTTGTAGAGGACGACAGCGATTTCCGGGAAAGCCTGGTCGAGTACCTCTCTCTGGCCGGGCTTTCAGTTACCGGAGTATCATCCGCTCTGGAATTTTACAACACCATAACCAGGCATCAATATCAGATCGCTGTGCTGGATATCGGCTTGCCGGATCAGAACGGCCTCGTGCTGGCAGAGTTCATCCGTAATAATTCCGATATGCGCATCATGATGCTCACTGCCCAGGCCTCTCTCGACAGTAAAATTACGGCTTATCGCTCCGGTGCCGACATCTATCTGGTCAAGCCGATCGATCTGGCGGAACTTGCCGCATCGATTCACAGTCTTCTTGGCAGGATCAGTAGCGCGGAGGAGCTGTCTGAGCCCGAACGACCAGCTAAAGCTCTGACTGTATCAATGGAGGTCGAACAATGCTGGACGTTGTCGCGACATGAATGCAGTCTGCTCTCTCCTCAGGAAAGCAAGGTTTCGCTGACCTCGAAAGAGTTTGATTTTCTGGAAAAACTGGCAGCATCACCACATGAAGTGGTCGAACGTCAGGATTTGCTGAAAACCCTTGCCTATGATAACGATGAGCTTGGCAACAAAGCGCTCGATGCCCTTATTCACCGGTTACGGCGGAAAAAAGATGATCTCGATATAAGGATTCCGTTAAAAACCATGCATGGAGTAGGATACTCCTTTGCCGCGACTATCGTGATTGTCTGAAGGGCACTTCTGGCACCGATTCAAGATCAATTCGCATAACCTGAAAAACAGGCAAAGAACACTGCTCTTCCCGGTGAATCAGAAACTCAACAAGGCGCCTGTCGGACTTACAGGAAACAGACCCCTTATTAGCCGGAAAGTCACAGCACCCTTTTCCATGACGGCAGAAAATGTGACAAAGTCAGACAGGCTGCCAGTATTGAGACGGTCATCTGATCAGACTGACCCCGATCGGGGTCGGATTGAACATCCAACGCCTTCTTTGATCCTCAGAGCAATGACAATCTTTTCGGCGTGGCAGCGTTACTGAAGAGGCTCGCCGGTAATGACCTCCTTGATTGCCTGGGCAAGGCGGGCAAGCCGGACCGGTTTTTTCACCACTTTTCTGAGCCCGTAACGGCACAGCGAAGAGGCATTTTCTATATCCTTGCCATAACCGGTCATCAGAATCAACGGAATCCGCGGGTTCAGTTCGTGGATATTTCGAGCCAGTTCGATCCCTGTCATTTTGGGCATGGCAAGGTCGGTGATCACCAGGTCGAAAGCTTCCGGATTCTTACGGAATTCGGCAAGCGCCTCGACAGGTGAATTCATCGCCTTGAGATTGAATCCGAGATGTTCCATCATCACGTGTATAACCTGTATGGCTGCCAGCTCGTCATCAACAAACAGCACCCTCGTGCCGGGCAGTTTTTCAGCAGGCATGTTATCGCTGTCCTGAAATGGCGAATCTTCATTGGTCACGGGAAGGTAAATCCTGAAGGTGCTGCCTTTTCCGGGAGTGCTCTCGATGGTTATATCACCATCAATGCTGGTGATGATGCCGTGCACCACTGACAGCCCGAGTCCTGTACCCCTGTTGACGGGTTTGGTTGTGAAGAATGGTTCGAAAATCTTTTCCATCGTTTTCTCGTCCATGCCATGACCGGTATCACTGACGCTGAGCTGAATATAGCGTGCTGCCTTCAGGCTCGGGTGTCTTGAGCTGAAAAGGGTGTCCGGCATGACCTCACGAAGATCGATGGTTATTTCACCTCCCGATTCCGAAATGGCATGGAATGCATTGGTGCAGAGGTTCATAATGACCTGATGAATCTGTGAGGGATCGGCATGCACGTTGCCGCATTTCTCGTATACGGTATTTATGGAGATGAACGACGGGATCGTGGGGCGCAACAGCTTCATTGCCTCCTCGATGACATCCTGTATCCTGAGCGTGACAGGAGAGGTTTCTTCTGCACGACTGTAGGTCAGGATTTGCGAAACCAGATTCTGAGCCCGTTCAGCTGCCAGTATGATGTTTGTGAAGTAATCACGCAGCAGGTTGTCTTCAGGCAGATTGATCATGCCCATTTCCGCGTAACCAAGTATTGGCGACAGGATATTGTTGAAATCATGCGCGATACCGCCGGCAAGCGTGCCGATGGTTTCCCTGCGTTGTGTTTTTATAAGGCTCTCTTCCAGTTGCTTTTTTGCTTCCTGTGTCTTTATCCGGTCGGTAATATCGAAAAGAATACCGTCGATAGCCGAAAAACGGCCCTCATCCGTAAAGATGGAAGTGCTCCTGTTCTCGAACCATCGTATTTCCTGTCGTGGCAACGATACTCTGAACACCGTGACCAGCCATGTCGGCTTGCTGTGGAGTTCCGAGCACATATCAAAAACAACCTGGCGATCGTCGGGATGGATGAATGCCAGTATCGTTCCAAGCTGCCCGGAGTGATCAGGTAACAGCACGTGTCGTGCCCAATCCTCTTTGGGATCTGAAAAAAATCTGATGGTATTCTCTTCCGTCACTCTATAGACAAGGCCCGGAATGTTCTCGATGATGGATCTGAACTCTTCGCCTACCCGCTTCTGGAGCGAGCTTTCTCGAAGAGCTGCCTCGGCGCGTTTCAGTTCGGAAAGATCGATCACCGTGGTGCGCATTCCAGCCAGCTTTCCTTCGGTTCTGATGGGCGTATTGAACAGCAGCAAAGGTAACCTGCGGCCATCTTTCATGACGATGATGTATTCGTTCCCATGCGGGATATAACCCGGATCGAAGATTTTCTGCTGGTTGGCGACGGCAAGTTCGAGATTTTCCGGCCAGCAGAAGCTGAATGCCGAAACCTCTTTCCGAACCTCTTCGGGAGAGATATCGAAAAACTCCATGCCCGAATGATTGATGTAGCTGACCATTCCCCGCAGATCGGTTTCAAAAAGCGGGAAAGGCAGGTATTCGGTAAGCTCTCTGAACTTCTGCTCGCTTTCGATGAGCGCAGACTGACTTTTCAGACGCTCGGAAATATCGCGGGAGGCGCAGAAGATCACCGGTCTGCTATCCCACGTGCCGTGTGTTATCTTTGTTTCCACGGGAATTGTCTCACCAGATTTGGTAAGAAACGTTATATCGCAGCTATTCTGGATGCCAGCAAGAATCCGTTCAAAATATTTTTTTGACTTTTCGTGTTTTTCCGGTGGGTGAACATCAAAGATGTTCATTTTTCGCAGCTCGTCGAGTGTATAGCCGAGCATCTCCGCAGTTGCCGGATTGGCGTGCACAATAGTGCCGCTTTCAGCAAGGATGATCAGCATATCGTCGATCGATTCAAACAGGGATTCCAGATTGCGGCTGACTGCGCTGACGCGCTCTTCGTGCCGGGCCTGCATGATGGCCGCGCCTATATGCGATGCAACGGTTTCAAGGGCGTTCCGTGCAAATTCCGGCACCTGATAGAGCGTGTGGGAGCCGACGGCGAAACAGGCGATGACCCGGTTTTTGCTGATCACAGGCAGAATCGCGAAAGATTTCAGCCCCTCCTTCTCCACCATCGCGTGATGAAAGCGATCGCTGACAGGAGGCAGCTGGTCGCTGTAAAATACCTTACCGGAGCTTATCATCAGATATTCAGGTGTATCTCCTGTAAATGTCCGGACTTCTGAGACGACTGCATCCGATATTCCACGGCTCTGGAAAAGATTCAGGCCGCTTTCGTTTTCGTCGACCAGATAGACCGCGCCGCTGTCCATGCCGGAAATCTCCAGCGCGGTTTCGAAGCTGTGCTGCATGGTCTCTTCGAGCGACTGCGATGCGCTCAGTTTCAGCGCCAGATCGAGTTCAGCCTGGAGCATCTTTCTGAACTTCTGTCTTTGCAATGCGTTGGCGATGATACCACCTGCCAGAGAGAGGATCGAGGCGGCATTGGACGGCCAGTCCCGTTCTGCCCGCACGGCGTCGAATCCGATGTAGCCGAACGGCTGGTTTTCCGATACGAGCGGGATGAGAATGAAGGATTTGATATCCTGCTGTTCGAGAATCTTTTGTTCCGCAGCAGCTTCGTCAGGCAGTTCCGAGACCTTCGGCACGATGATTTTCTTGCCGGCGGTGATTTGATTTGTTGACCATCCGAATTGGTCGGAAGTGAGCTGCTGAAGCATGGCGATCTGCGGCCCGATGCCCTCGGCGCACCACTCGTGAGTTTTGTCCATGAGCCGCATGTTATCGTAATACTGGAAAATATAGCTCCGGTCAGCCTGCACGAACTCTCCGATTGCCTGGAGAGACTTGTCGATCATCGCGTCGATTCGATCTGGCAGGACATTGATGAACTGGCTGGCCAGGGTGGCAATCAGGTGCTCAAAGCGCCGGTTGCAGGCTGCTTCCGATTCGGACTGCTTACGCAGGGTGTTGTCGAACACATAGCCTTCAAAGCTAATGATGTTGCCCTCTTCATCCCTGATGATGGTCGTGAAATCGTAAATCCAGATAATTTTGCCATCGTTACGAACGACCCGGTACTCCTGTTCAAACGATGTGCGTTCGGGATCGGCGAAACAGGCTGCTATTTCATCCAGAATCCTGTCCAGATCGTCCGGGTGGATAATGTCGGCATAGCCGATGACTTGGGAGGTGAAAGAGGATGGCGTGTATCCCATGAGCCGGGTTACGTTCGGGGATACATATTCGGTTGGATAGCCTTGCGTATTCAGCCACCGGAAGATTGTGACCGGGCCTTCCAGAAAGAGATTCTGTTCCTTTCGATGCCTCTCTTCAGCGTGCTTTTGCTCAGTGATGTCCTGATGCGAACCAGTCATACGGAGCACATTATTCTCCTGGTCCCGTTCGAACACCCTGCCACGGTCAAGAATCCAGACCCAGTGGCCATTTTTGTGCCGTATCCGGATTTCCGCTTCATAATCATCGGTTTCACCCAGAAAGTTACGTTCGAGCTGCATGGCCACAAACGCCAGATCATCAGGATGGCAAAGTGTTTCCCATTTGGCAGGGTTGATTTGCCCAAGCTCTTCAGGTGTATAGCCGATCATCTCTGCCCAAGCGTTGTTGATCGTTATGTTGCCGCTCCGGATGTCCCAGTCCCAGTAACCGGTTTTCGTGTCTTCAACAACCATCGAGAGCCGGTACAACTCTTGTTTAAGTTCAGCATTTTCCTGCATCAGGCTGTTGAGGGCCAGTTGATCCATGTCGTTGGCTATACCAATCGTAACTTCGTTTGTCATGAGTGATATGGTTACTGCGGCAATGCTTGCTATAACATGTATTATAGATGGAGAGTCGCTGTGATATATATGATTCTTATGAAAATTATATCCGCAAGAACTATGAAAAAGTAAGAATTATCATTTCTTTTTCCCAGTAAAAAACGATTAATGACGTAAGCATATCCAGGTCAATCGGTGCTTTGGAGAGCTTGCAATCTTGGTACGTCGCGTCCGGATGACCGGGCGGTGATTTTGTGGATTCCTTCCGCTCAGGCAGCTGTCAGATGCAACAGTGAATTGAAGAATCATGCACGGACACGTACCAGATTCGTTGCCTGAACAACGGACCCACTTCTCGCAGGTTTTTCTGCTCATGGATCGAAATGTATGAAGCGAAATCGGCCCGGTCAGTGAGCGTTGTGCCAGTAGATGTATGGCGATCGAGCTTTTTTATTGAAAATCCAGTTATTTTCGTGCTTCATCATGCCGATATGATGATGTTCTTTTTTCTGATGCAACGTTCAGACGATCTGTTCTGATCTGTTGATATATCGTGAAAGAAATGAAACGAATGGAGAGAATATAACGATATATACAGATATTTATATATTATTCTGATTGTAGATATGATATATTTGCGGTATATCATATCATGATCCATGCTGATGTCTGATCCGTGTTGATCTATGAACCAACTCTGTATGTATAGGTCACATTCACGATAAGCTGTACAAAAAGATCAAGGAATTCATGGCGTGCAGCCCTCTTTGGTGTTATGATAGCAGCCTGTCGGTCTTTGACATAGTTTCTGCCTTCATTGCGATATTCAGCCTTGAGCCAAGAGTTCCGACAAGTCATGATTGCAATGACGAAGAGTAAGAGTGTATTCCGGGTGAATAAGGGGCTGTTTCCTGTAAGTCCGACAGGCTGATAACATTTGGCTTTACGTGTCAGGATGGTCTCTTTCTCCTGCTGTCATTCTTCTCCCGAACGGTTGGGAGAAGAATCAGGCTCGTTCGAGTCACCCAGAGATGCTTCGACCGGATTCTTCTCTTTGTTCAGAATGACATATCTTTTTCCGGAATTTCTTTACTACGTACTTTGGCTGGAGTAACAATGGTTCAAAAGAGATCGTATATGACGACCTGTGACGCGGTGATTTCGGGAGCGGGACCAGCCGGGTGTTCGACAGCCCTGTTTCTTGCCCGGAAAGGATATTCGGTTCTGCTGCTCGACAAGGCGCGTTTTCCGAGAGAGAAGACTTGCGGAGACGGTCTGACCGCACTCTCCACGGCGCTTCTGGAAGAGCTTGGTGTCATGCAGGTTATCGGCCAGAGGCTCGGTACGCTCAAACCCGTCAGGGGTGTGACCCTCTATTCACCCTCCGGCACACTCGTGCATGGGCGGCTTCCGGCGCCTGAAGGGAGTGCAGGCCTCTTCTGTATCATTGCAAGAAAAGAGCTCGATGATGCTCTCGTTTCCTGTGTACGGGCCCAACCGTCGATCACCTTTCTTGAAAACACGACCGTCACCGGTCTCACGATGGATGGCAACCGAGCCCTGAGCGTGAATACGTCGGTCGGTGATTATTCAGGGCGTGTCATCATAGGCGCCGACGGCATTTACTCTCCCATCGCAGCCCACCTTAATCGGGCCAACAGGCTGAAAAGCCATCAGGGGTTTGCCCTTCGCGCCTACTTCTCGAAGGTAAAAGGGCTGGGCGATTCGATTGAGCTTCATTACGATGACTCCGTGCTTCCGGGCTATGGCTGGATATTTCCTGTCGGTGAAGATCGGGCAAATGTGGGGGTAGGATTATTTACCCGTTTCAAGGATCAGCGTGGACTCAGAGAGTTGTTCGAACGGTTCGTAGAGCAGAACCCCTTCGCATCGGTAAAGCTGAAGCGAGCCGTCATGGAGCCGGGCACGCTCAAGGCATGGCCGCTTCCGCTCGGCTCCTTTCCGGGAAAACGGGGTCGGGGCAATGTGCTGCTCACGGGAGATGCCGGAAGCTTTGTCGATCCGCTGAACGGAGAGGGTATCTACTACGCCCTGAAAAGTGGGAGATATGCCGCCGAGGCGGTGGCAAGGGTCACAGGCCAAGATGACACCGGGGCCTTGAACTGTTACGAAAAGCTCTGGAGAAAAGAGTTCCAGTTCCGGGAGTTTGCCGTCGGTTACGCCCTCCAGCCACTTCTGAACAACCGGTCTGTTCTGGAATCGCTCATGCGTTACGCTGCCGGCAAACCATCGCGGGCCGATCTTCTTGCAGGAGTCATCGGGCACAACCGCAAAAAAACCGATCTCGTCAAGCTGCTCAATCCGCTGTATTGAGTGCCGGACACAAGGGGCAGATGAGAATCCGCAAGGGCACTCTACGGGGTCGTGCCGTGTGCTTCGTGGCGGGAGATGGATCGCCATTGCTCGCTACTGCCGGTCGGCTTATCGCAGCTACGGCCACCCCGGTTAACGCGCCAGCTACGTTGGCTTCCGCCTGGTGTTCGACCCGCAGTTGTAGGGGCGAACCCAAGTGTTCGCCCTTCATGAACCGGAGGAAAAAGAGTGAGATGGCGAGCCGGGGGCAGGAACAGTCGGGACGTTGTTCCGTTCCCAAAAATTCTCATATTCTGAGGGGGGATGGATGACGGGGGCGTCAATCCTGTGTGGATCGCGATCAGTCAGGTTTCAGTGTCGGGAACCAGTTGGCGAGGTTATCCTGCTCTCCCCAGTAGAGGTGGAGGTAGGAAGCGATGGTGTTGCCGGTGCGGAAGAGGCTGGTTGGTATCTTTTCGTCGCGGGCGTTGCGGATTTCGGCGATGTTCTGAAGGTCGCCCTGTCGTGAAATGCGGGAGTAGTGGAATTCGTGGCCGCGGAGTTCCATTCCGCTGGTTTCGGCTGGGTAGACCTTGCGGTAACCCAGGGTGAGGCGGGCCTCCTGCATGGTGGTGTCGAGGTCGAGTGCGCCACACATGGGGTATGCCGTGCCATCGGCGAGGGTGAGGGTGTTGCCGAGGTACATGAGGCCGCCGCATTCTCCGTAGGTCGCTCCTCCGTTACGGCACCATGCGGCGATGCTGTTGCGCATCGATTCATTCGCGCAGAGCCCTGCGGCGTGGAGTTCGGGGTAACCTCCAGCGAGATAGACGAGGTCGGCTTCGGGTATGGTCGCGTCGTGCAGCGGGCTGAAGAAGCGTACCTCGCCGTAGCGGCTGAGGGTTTCGATGTTGTCGTGATAGATGAAGTTGAAGGCTTCGTCCTTTGCGACGGCGATCACCTTTCCCGATGGTGCGACGTGCGGTCGGGCAGGTTCAGGTTTCGGCAGGGTGATTGTTGTCAGTTCGAGCAGTCGTTCAATATCGACCGTTTTTTCGATGTGGTCGGCCATCGCGTCGATGATCGCCTGGCGGTCGTAGTCCGCTGAGGTGTTGAGGCCGAGGTGACGTTCGTCGATGGTGATGGCGCTGTTGCGGGGCAGGTAGCCGAGAGGCTCGACGTTCACATCTTTAGCGGCAGCTTCGAGGTAGCTGTAGTGCGAGGCGCTGCCGACGCGGTTGAAGATGACTCCTGCAACGTTGACTCCCGGGTCGAAGTTTTTAAATCCGTAGAGCATGGGGGCGGCGGAGTAGGCCATCTTCGAGCCGTCGATGACCATGATGACCGGTAGCCCAAGAAGCGCAGCGATTTCAGCGCTGCTGCCGTCGGCGCGTTCGGCTCCGTCGAAAAGTCCCATGACTCCTTCGACGACTGCGATGTCGGTGCTTGCGGCATGGCGGGCGAAGAGCGAACGAACATGCTCCTTCGAGGCCATGAAGGTGTCGAGGTTTAGGCCCGGTTTCGAGGTCGCTCCTGTATTGACGGCCATGGTGTGCAGCATCGTATCGAGGTAGTCCGGGCCGCACTTGAAGGGCTGGACGGTCAAGCCTCGCCGGGCAAAAAGCCGCAACAATCCAAGGGTGATTGTCGTCTTGCCCGAGCCGCTCGACGGGGCGGCAATAAGGAAGCCCCGATCCTGATGGGTATCCATACCAGGTTTACTGCTCATGGCTTTCGATCAGCTTTTTCATGCCGGCGATGCCTTCGAGGATTCGCGGACCGGGGCGCAGGTAGAGGCGGTTGTCGAATTTGTCGTATACCCGGTTGTTCCGGACGGCGCTTATGCCCTGCCAGCCGGGCCTATTCTTGAGATTGTCGGCAGCGGGCGTTTCGTTGGCCATGTACATGCAGGCTATGATCTCCGGATTTTCGCGGATGACCCACTCTGGAGAAACCTCGAAGTACTCCTTCTCGACGGCGTCGCCGATGTTGCGCCCGCCCGCGTAGCCGATCAGGCGCGACACGAAGCTCTTGTTGCCGCCCGTCCAGAGCGGATCGTTCCAGATTTCAAGGTAGATCGAAGGTTTGCGTGTCTTCGCGTCGGCCTCCTTGCGATACTCCGCCAGCCCCTGCTCGATCACCGAGGCCAAGCTGTCCGCCTGCCTTGCATGGCCGGTGAGTGCGCCGAGCTTGCGGAGGGCGGCAGGCAGCTCTTCGGGATCCTGGCAGCGGATGTGCTCACGGCGCAGATGCATCTCGGCCATTTTTTTCGCCGCCTGTTCATCGGCCAGATCGACGTCGAGCACGAGATCGGGATTCATCGAGGCGAGCACCTCCAGCGAGGGGCGTCCGAAGGAGCCGACCACCGGCACCTTTTCGGCTTCGGCAGGCCAGTCGCAGGCGCTGGTTCTGCCGACGAGCTGGTCGCCCGCGCCGATGGCGTAGAGCATCTCGGTCAGGCTCGGCGCGAGGCTGACGATGCGCTGCGGCGTTTTGGCGGTGGTCGTCGCCGGTGTCGTCGTTGCGGGCGCAGGCTGGCGCGAGCAACCGGCGAGCGTTTGCAGGCAGAGCGCAAGCAGGATGAAGAGAGGAGTCAGGCGGTTATTTTTCGAGCGAACGGGCATAGTGTTGCAGGACAAGGTTATGGGTGAAAGCGAGTGGCATCGGGAGCGCATCGTCGAGCGCGAACCACGCCATTTCGGAGACTTCGTCAGGCTGCTGTTCCATTGCGCCCGATCCGGCACCCGCGAAAGCGAGCGCCACGGCGTGAAAACGATGCTCCGGGAATATCTCCTCAAACCACCCGACGAACGTGTCCGGCGCGAATTCGAGTCCGGTCTCCTCCTTCACCTCGCGCCGAACGGCGGTTTCAGCAGGCTCGAACTCTTCGATATGCCCGCCCGGCAGACACCACAATCCATTGAAAGGATTGACGTTACGCCGAGTCAGGAGAATCGTCCGGCGATCTCCGGCGGGGTGGATGATGGCAGCAACAGTGGCTTTGGCCATGGAGATAGTGGCGGTGTTGACGTTCAGGCACAGTCACGAAAAAACACCCGCAAGATAGTGCAGATGATTTTTCAGGCCAAGTGCTTTTCGCGGGAGGAGGGGGATTGGCAGGGGATGGATGATGGGTTTGTCATGAGGCGCTCTCACGCCCCCGCTCACGGATTTCTCGCTGAATGCCGATAAGCTCTTCAGTCGTGATGTTCAGATCGATTCCGGGAACATCCAGCGGTGAGCCGCTTCGACTTGCTGGCCTTAAGACAAAAAACTGTCCTTCCTTACGGCGAATCATGACCTCCCCTTCTTTCCGCGCCTTCTCCAGCACGGACGACAAGTGTTGCCGAGCTTCTGTATAAGTATATGTTTTCATCAGTTAACCTCCAGAATGTTCATTTGTATTGCTTTCTGAGAAGTTCTTTCGCCTCGGCCCAGTCAATCGACTCTTCTTGACCGGCTTCATATCGTTGTTCTGTCTCCGTCAAAGCGTCTTTGTGCCAGGTTGGAGACTCGAAGTGGGAATCATTTGTGATTATAGTGTCCATCATGTTTTCATGTACGTTTTAACCAATATCCGGGCTTTCTGCTGTTATGCATTACCGCAACGACATAAACAACATCACCATTACATTTATAAATAACCGAAAATGGAAAACCTGTCAATAAATATCGTTTAAATCCTCTGTTGATATTCGGCCAGGCATTTGGCAATTCGAGGATAGCTTGATATGCCCTTTCTAATTCATCAAGGAAATTAGCGCCTAAACCTTCAGCTTGTTCTTGATACCAGAGATAAGATTCTCTTATCTCATAAGATTACATCAGGATGAAAGATCAGGTTTTGCATTGCAATCAAGCTTTTATGCTTTGTTTGATCTCGTCCCAGGTGACGCCTTTGACTTTTCCGGTGACAAGATCGTCATATCGCCTGTTGGCTAATTCAGCCCAAGCCTCATCCACGCCTTCATCCGCAGGCATTTCCAGTGAAGCAATAATCAGATGCGCCATCAATGCCCGCTCCTGAGGATTCAACTGCTTCACTTTTTCCAATATATTTTTGAAGTTCTCTGACATTTTTTCTCCGCTTAGTAAGTCAATAACAATAAAATCACATTATACTGAAATATAATTCTTCGAGTGTTCGCAATGCGCTGTTGATCCTCCTGTCATCGATTTTACTCGGGCGTGAGGAATATTAGGACTGGCGGGATCGACGGTTACTTCCCGACGATCTGGAGATATAACAAGATCCATGTCCTCCATGGGAACAGCACCAAACAGAACCTCATCTCCTAAGACAAGTGCACCAACAAAACACGATCTTTTACCAAAGCTGACGCGGATAGGGCCAACATAAGGAACATTCATGCTGCTGCCATCAGCCACGGAAACCTCACGGGTTGATTCCGTTTCAAGCTGAAGCTGAAGTGCGATATGTTCAGGAATACAAAGCATCAAAGCCCCGGTATCAGCGAGTGCCGTTACCCGAACAGGTTCCAGATCGGATTTTTTCGGATTGCTAAGTTCAATTTCTGCAAATACATGTCCCATTTTAACTGTTCCTCTTTTATCTTTTGCAAATATTCAGGTCTCATTCCCTGTTCAGCCAGTAATCTGGTCGCTGCCGAAGATCGGCAACGGCAATGATGCCGATAATCTTAGACTTCACTGTATTTTTCTCGAATTCTGGCAAAGACCTCTTCTCCTGAAATCCATTGCGCTTTGCCTTCTTCGATTTGAGTTATCCGGCTTTCCGCTTCATCTGCCCAAAGACGATCAATTTCTGGATCGATAGTCTGGTTGGGGCTTTCCAGAAGTTTCTCGATAAGCTCTTAGTCGAAGATTTGCGGGTAGAGAGAGAGCTTCTTCTATAACTCAGTCATGTGGTTTTAGCATAGAGTTAGTGGTTTAAAGAATTTCTTAGGGCTTAGATGGTTTGTACTCATCAATCTTTTCAAGAAGTTTTTTTCTTAGCTGAGCAAAAACACTTACAAGCCAAATACGTCCAGAGTCACACTTCTTTATGTCTTTTTCTGTTATTACTAAACTGTCTAATTGCAAGGTATGCATCATTTTATCTCGGATACGATAAAAAAATAAAACGTCTTCCCATCCGCCATGATCTATCTTGACTTCGAATTCGTTGAAAAGCTTAGCCATTACAAAAAAGAAGGCTTTAAGATTATCTTTCGTTTTTATTTTCTTGCTTTGTATAACAGGTTCCCCAGAATTATTGATTTTCCAATCGTATTCGAATAGGTATAACTGATATTGAGTGGGGAGTTTCTCATGCCATCTATACTCAATATGACTGATAATGTGTTTGTATTGGTAGATACTTCCCTCAATCCATGAGGCATAAGCGCGTAAATATGACCTAACATTAAAACCGAACTCTTCATCATTACTCTCATTGACTCTGAGAATTGATTTTTTTTACGTTGTCTTCTATGGTTTTAAGCAAATTAAATACATCTAATAAATCACCTCTCACTAGTTCTTCCCAAACGTCTTGTATGTAATTAGATGACTTCAGTATAAAATCCCTGCGCTCACCTTATGTTCGCCCAAACACCTCGACCATTTACCTCACAAGTAAATCATAAGCAAAATCCCGCATTTCACCGCGACAAAAAACTTGGGCAGACACGCAGGGCAGGCTGGATGATGGCAGCGATGGTCGATGCCATCCCGAACACTTTCGGGATGGCGTTCCCGGGTTTGAAGATTATCGGCCACCGCCAAAAATCGACCAGCAACAGCCCTAATGGGATACTTTTACCGTTTCGTGTCGTTACAAAAAAAGAGCCGGTCAGTACCGGTGAAAGAAACTGAGATGTAACGAACCGAATGAACCTTCATACCAAAACGTGGGTGCAGCGTCTGCCTGTACCGATAGATGTAGCGTGGGACTTTTTCTCACAACCGGGCAATCTGGCCCGAATCACTCCGCCGGAGATGATGCTGAAGGCCGAAGGGGGCAATGCCGGAACGCCAATTTACGAGGGGATGAAACTGAATTTTATCCTCTATCCTTTCATGATGATTCCCGTGCGCTGGACGACCGAAATCATGAAGGTGTCAAAGCCGGACTTTTTTGAAGACCGGCAGCTTTCAGGACCTTATGAGCAGTGGCACCACCGGCACCTGTTCCGCGAAATCGAGGGCGGCACGGAGATGACCGACATTGTGGAGTATGCTTTACCGCTCGATTTTTTTGGAGAGGTGGTTGAGGCGCTGATTGTCGGGCGTCGGCTCGAAGAGGTGTTCGAGTACCGGCGTCGCAAGGTGGCGGCGATTCTGGGAGGGATGTGAGCGGGGGGACACCGCATCGAGATTGTTGTCGGAATCGGCAAGAGGATATTGGGCTGAAGCCCGGAGTTATTTTTGTGGAATGGCTGTCCCCGGCTTGAAAGCCGGGGCAACATGAATGTAAGAGCTCTGAATGTCCGCAGGGTTGAAACCCTGCTGAATGTAAGAGAAGAAGCTGTCGAAGAGAATCTTTTATTGCCGGAAATAATTGCTCATGGAGAACATGGAATCACAATCCCTGCTGTCCAATCTACTGCTCTTTGCGGGAGGGCTGGCGGTGTTTCTGCTGGGCATGAAGTCGCTCAATGCGGGGCTTCGCAAGGCTTCGAGCGGCAGGATTGCCGAGTGGTTGTCTTCGATCACCGGGAACTCGCTTTCGGCGCTGCTCTCTGGCGCGGTGGCAACCGTGGCCGTTCAGTCGAGCAGCATGGTGATGCTGACCCTCATCGGACTGGTGCAATCACAGATTCTAACCTTTTCCCAGTCTCTCGGGGTGATGCTCGGTGCGGAGATCGGTACTACTACTATGGCTCAGCTCATCGCTTTTTCGCCGGGTGAGTTCGGTCTGCCGTTGTTTGCTTTTGGTTTTTTTCTGTCACTTGTCCGGAGCCGGCGGGCGCTTGCTCTTTTTGGAGAGGTGCTCTCCGGTCTCGGCCTGCTTTTTTTTGGTCTTAAACTCATGGGGTTGGCGCTCGAACCACTGCAATCGAGCCGTCAGTTTCTTGCGATTCTGACCACTTTGCAAAATCCCCTGATCTGCGTTCTGGCAGGAACGGTCATGACAGCGCTCATCCAGAGCAGTGGTGCTTTTATCGCTATTCTGATCACGCTGGCCCAGCAGGGGGCGATCACTCTCGATGTTGCCGTGCCGCTGATGTTCGGTGCAAACATCGGCACCTGCATTACGGCGGCTATCGGCAGTGTTGGAACCATTCGTCCGGCCAGAAGGGTGTTTCTTGCTCAACTCCTGTTCAACTTCACATTTGTTATCGTATTTCTTGCCATTCTGTCACCTTATCTGGAGCTGATCCGCGCCATCTCTCCTCCAGCTTCTGAAGGGGGACTTCCAAGGCAGATCGCCAACGCGCACACCTTTTCGAATCTTTTCATGGCGCTTTTTTTCCTGCCGTTTCTGCCTCGCTTCGGTCGCTTTCTCACGAGGCTGTTGCCTGACGATCCGGAGGAGACCGGGCGCATTCCATCCGTGTGGCATCTGCGCGACTCTGCTCTGGGCACTCCGGAGGTGGCGGTAGGATTGGCCAGAATGGAGATTTCACGTATGAACAAGATTCTCGGGCGGATGTCGCGGGCTTTGCCGGAACCGTTTCTTGGCACCGGTCGGGGGCATGATATTATCTATTCGAGTTTGCCGGTCTCCGAAGGACTTATGATGCGCGAGGAGAAACTCGATTTTCTGGAACGCAAGGTGACCGCCTACCTGATACGTGTTATGCAGGAGGCGGTTGCAGAGCCGCTCATCCGGGAGGCGGCTGCTCTTATGGCACTGGCCAAGTCAATTGAATCGGCTGGCGATGTGGTTGAAACCCTGCTTGCCGACTTTCCCGCCGGAGGGTTCGACAACGGGCTGACCAGCGAGGGAAAGCGGGAGATCGCGCAGCTTCACGAGCAGGTGTGCCGGGAGATTGCAGCCATGAGCCTGGCCATCGAGGAGATGAGTCCCCGCAGGGCGCTGGCGGTATTGGGTGAGGGGCGCACATTCGACCGCATGTTTTTCGAACTCGGCTTTTCGCATTCGAAACGCATCAGGAGTCGTCCGGAGTCTGGCCGGACGCATGATTTGCACATGGAATTGCTCAGGGCGCTGGAGGTGCTGCATCATCAGGCAATGTCTATGGCGCGTACCATCATCCGTTCTGCGGGGAGCGAATGATAGCGCAGGTCTTGCAATTGACCGGAAAATTGGTAAATTCCCACTCTTATCAATGTTCTTTCACATGATTAGCTGGTGCCGGCTTCAAAGCCGAAGAATAGGGAAGTACGCGAGATTCGTACACTGTACCCGCAACTGTACAACGGAAAACTGCCGCTGACTGACATGGCCACATGTCTCGATGCCGCAGTCGGTGCTCGTCACTGCCAGGCTCCACCTCGGAGCAGGCGGGAAGGCCGTACCGGTTCAGCCGTTAAAGTCAGGAGACCTGCCAGTTACTCTTTGCTAAAATGACAAGACTACGGGTTAATAGTCAGGCAAAGCACTTCCGGTACCACCGATTGTTCAGCACTGTTTTTCAATGCACCCGTTTTTTTACGCAGATGGCGTGAATCTTGCATTATTGCACTCCAGTCATTGTAAAAACAATCTGATCATCGGAACCAGCGCAGTCCTTTTCCTCAGCCCCTGTCTGTTGAATCATTCAAACAACTCAACACAGGACAACATCATGAACAAACGAACGCTCGCCATCCTTATGGCAGCCATGCTCGCCAGCCGCACCACTCAGGCGGAAGAGACCTTGCTGGCGTACGCCGGTAACGAAATCGTCGTCTCGGCGACGAAAACTCTCAATTCAATTACCGACGCAGGTGGCAGCTCGGTGACGGTGATTACGGAGGAAGAGATCAGGCAGTCAGGAAAGCCGACCGTCATCGAGGTGATCAAAGGGAGTACGGGTATCGATGTGGCCTCCAATGGTGGGCCGGGAAGCAACAGCAGCATCTTTCTGCGTGGAGCGGATGCAAAATATACTCTTGTGCTTATCGATGGTGTACCGGTGAACGATCCTGCCGATGGCACAAGGTCTCCGAATCTGTCGAATCTTACCGCTGACAATATTTCTCAGATCGAAATTGTACGCGGCCCTTCGAGTTTTCTGTATGGGTCGGGAGCATCTGCGGGCATCATCAACATCATCACCAAAAAAGCCGGTGAGAAACCGGAGGCTTATGTTGGCGTCGAAGGCGGTTCTTACGGCACCTATAAATATTACGGTGGAGCGAATGGACGTCAGGGCATCGTTGATTATTCGGTAGGTTTTTCACGGCTGAAAACGGACGGCTTTTCATCGACCGATGAAAGAAACCGTT
>Ga0172375_10002175_pt1 | contig 30874 bp, 22 predicted proteins | sample LakKiv1m_FD_114537 | JGI IMG/M metagenome (GOLD analysis project Ga0172375, IMG submission 114537) | Freshwater microbial communities from Kabuno Bay, South-Kivu, Congo - kab_092012_11.1m | ecosystem: Environmental > Aquatic > Freshwater > Lake | place: Democratic Republic of the Congo... | reverse complement strand
CGTACAGGGGCCCACCTTTCTGGACATTCCATTCCTCATCGTTGAAGACAGCGCTATCAAAGACCCTGTGGTCGAAAATCCCTTGGAAGCCAAAGTCGTAAAGGATCTGGAAGACGCCCAGGCGTTCGGGCCCAATGAAGGTTTTAGGCCGGATGACTGGCACGCACAGATCGGCACTGCGGAATTCGCGACAGACGCCCTCGGCCTGAATTTTGCTCTCGCCGTAAGCGCCTACGCCTACCATCGGGTCGCTTTCGTAGAGCGGATGGCGTTTTGGCACACCATAAACGGCGGTGGATGAAATATAAACCACACGCGGCACTTTGTGCCTGCGGGCGGTTTCAAGCGTCACACGCGTACCGTCGATGTTGGTGCTGTAAATTTCTTTAGTGGGCCAGAGGGGCAGGGCGGCTGCGGCGTGAACCACCAGGTCGTATTTATCCTCGGCAAAAAGCTTGTCCATCAGGGCTACGTCACGGACATCGCCTTTGATGAGCTTGGCGTTTTTAGGATACTCCTCATCGTCGAATCCGGCGATGTCGATAAGCGTTATCAGCTCCAGACCGCGACCGGCCCAGGTGTTGGCGCAGTGCAGCCCTAAAAAACCTGCTCCGCCGGTTATCATAATGCGCTTGATTTCCGCCATGCCGAACCTCCTCCAAATCAAGACCGGGCCATAGGAGGCCCGGCTTTATTTAAGAAATAAAGAAGCTCTTGTCAGGTGAGAGATAAGAAATGTCTAACCGACGTAGCGTGAGAAGTTCTTGCGGCGACGACGCTCGGCTTCTTCTCTTTTCCGTTTTTTCTTCACTGAAGGTTTCTCGTAAAAACGTCTTTTCTTCAGCTCTTTGAAGACTCCCTCTTGCGCCATTTTCTTTTTCAGGACGCGCAGAGCCTTCTCTACGTCATTGATTACTTTTACCTCGAGTGCCTGCATTTCTTACCTTATTCGATGCGATTAACTTGTGTTTAGTAACCCCGACTGATATATTTCTCAGCCGTTCGAAGCGCATGAAAAACCGCCGTTCTTCAGTATGTTCAGCGTGTCATAAGATCACTGAATCAACATCATACAGCGGTGAGATTGTTTAACAGGTGAAAGCGCATTTGTCAAGCAATGTATGATATTTTTCAGAGATTCAGAACAATTATCCTTTTAATAACGCTGCTGTTGTCTGTCGCTGCCTGTGAAAAAAACGCCTCGGATTCCAGCCTTAAAGCCGGTCCGGCTTTGCGTCTGACGGCTGGACCATTTGAAGACAGCGAACTCAACTTCAGTCCTGATGGCCGTAAGGCGTTGATATTACGCAATTATCCTCCTTCCGGGCAGGATGTGCGCGACCGCGGCGGATTGTGGGAGCGGCGTGTTTTCGAGCTGGATTTCTCTAATCCGCGCAAACCGTCTGAGCGCGAAATCGAAGAACTGGCCGAAGCCACCGAAATTTCATATATCGGTTCAAGCGGCGCGATTTTCGCCAAGGATAAGAGCAATCTTCCGGTAATTTTCAATGACGGAAAGCTGATCCCGGCTCCATTGAGTGGTCTGAAAGCGATACCTTCGCGACTCTCGGTTTCATACGATGGGCGCTATCTGGCCTTCATGGCAGTTGATACCCCTGAGTTCAAACCCGGCCAGACGCCCTCACCGGAAGATTTTTCGTATAAGCCTTATGTGGCCGATCTTAAAAGCGGAGAGCTGAAACCGATTCTGCACGATCTCGGCCAGCGGGCTTATCTGGAGGACATGTGGTGGAAGAAATCCGGCCATCTGAGTCTTTTCTATCGCTTCGAAGACCCAGAATCGCAGATTTTCCGCGTTGACGAATACGATATTTCAACCGGTCGCGCCCGACTGGCTTTCATCGGCAACGGCGACGCCTATTTCCGCCTGAGCGAAGACAATTCCTTTTACGTTACGCATATGCTGGAAGCTAAAAAGGTCTCGTTTGTTTCACGCGACCATCAGAAACGCATCGACATTGATATAGAGGGCGAGCTTCAGGGCGTATTTCTGCCTCCGGATGACCGTCTGGCCATCGTCTCGCGCTATTGCGAAGATACCCACGGCATCAATCTCTTTATGGTTGAAACTCCAGCCGAATTCGTAAAGAAATAAAAGATTTTACTTCGCCGCTTTCGCGTCCAGATCCTTCAGCAGTTCGACGCCGAAATCGACAGCGCGCTCAAGGCCTTCAGGCGTGACGTATTCCATGGTGTCGCGGCGGGTATGGTAATTGATCGGCCAGGGCTGAGTGTTCATTCCCAGCAGGCAGGTTGATTCCACGCCCTCCTGTGTGAAGGTCGAGGCGTCGGTGCCGCCGAAGGGAATTACATCGGTGCGCAGGAACCAGTCGTTGCGCTTGGCGATATTGAAGAGCATGTTTTCGAGAGTCTTTGAATGTTTCGCCTTGAAGAACTCGTGAGTAATGACCCTCATTTTTTCGGGAGCTTCTATGCCTTCGAAGGTGACATTATAGGTCTTGCAGTCTTTCAGCAGATGCGAATTCTGTCTGACATAGGCTATTGAGCCGCGCAGACCGGCTTCTTCCGAACCCAGCGCCAGAAAACGGATTTCGGTATGTTTGGGAAGCTGGCCGTTGTTTTTCATTTCCTTTACGCGTTTGGCAATGCCGATCATGGCGGCGATACCCGACAGGTCGTCGGATGCGCCCGGCACAACACGCTTTGAAACGAAGAACAGGAACGGAATGGTAAAGGGCACCAGACCGACTGCGATATAGCCCATAGTAGCCAGGAAAGGCTTGTCGCCGTGACCGGCCAGGTCGAAAATGACTTTGAGTATGGCCAGAATCTCCATATAGAAAATCGCCAGAACTCCAGCAATCATGAAGATGATGTTTGCGCCTTTGAAAATGTACCAGATGGTGAATTCATAGGCCGAATCCACGTGTGCATTAAAGAACAAGCGCTGCCTGACTTCGCCTGAAGGCTTGATTACGCCCGTAAGATTGCGACTCTCGCTCTTCTTATAAAGAGGATCAAGAAAGGGGTGACTTAAGACGAACTGCTCTATAAAGACAACCAGCGCCACCGACATAATCAGCAGCGATACCAGCGGCGTTTTCCAGTAGACTATGAGTGAAATCCAGTAAGTGACCACTATCCAGGGCAGAAATCCCAGGAAGGCACGCGGTGCAACAACAAAAGGTTCGCTTATTGTTTCATCGCAGTACTGGCTGAACTCGGCTTCAATCATTTCGGATGCGATTTTCTCCTGCCGGCTGCCGGCTTCGCGTCCGCCAACTCTGTCCAGCACTTTATGCATGAAATCGATCAGATATTTTTGAAGCTCGCTCATTTTCAACTCCGATCATTATTCGGCTCGTGTTATTCAGGCGTTAGAATCTAACAATTTGTTGTCGGTCTGGCAAATTCATTCTGAAATGATTTATCCGGCATCCTGAGCAGTCCCTGGTTTCATACAGTGCCTGTTTCCCGAAAGTGCTGAGGAGAAAATCGCAGATTTTCGTCTCGAAGCATGAGGGAAATGTGCCGCTATGCACTTCGAGACGGCGCTTTTACGCGCCTCCTCAGTGCAGGCGGAGTTGATTTTGATAACTTGCCCCCAAAAAAACAAAATACATTTCACAAAACTGGGGATGACTCAATCATCCATCTCATTTTTGCATTTAAAATACCGCATGTTATTGACGCTTGGGCTGCGCTCTGGTATGAAGTAGCCTCTAAATGTTGTCCTGTTTCAAAAACTGCGCTTTGTGAGGCATATTATGGATAAAGTACGTGTTCGTTTCGCTCCCTCCCCGACGGGTTTTCTGCACATCGGCGGCGCCAGAACGGCGCTTTTCAACTGGCTCTTTGCCCGTCATAACAAAGGTGAATTCATTCTGCGCATCGAAGATACCGATACCGAGCGCTCGACCGATGAAGCCACCAACGTAATTCTCGAAGGTATGCGCTGGCTGGGTCTCGACTGGGACGAAGGCCCGGACAAGGGCGGCCCCAGCGGTCCGTATTTCCAGTCGCAGCGCACTCAAATATATCGTCAGTGGGTACAGAAGGCTGTCGACGCCGGTCTGGCTTATCGTTGCTATGCCACAAAAGAAGAGCTCGAAATCATGCGCGAGCTTAAAATGAGCGGTCAGACTAAAACCGCATACGACCGGCGCTGGCGCGACAAGGGCCCGGCGGACTGGCCAGCCGATCAGCCTTACGTAATACGTTTCAAGATGCCGACTGAAGGCATCTGCATAGTTGAAGACATGATTCAGGGGCACGTCGAATTTCCCAACGACGAGATGGAAGACATCATCATCGCCCGTGCCGATGGTTCACCCATATACAATTTCTGCGTGGTTGTGGACGATCATCTTATGGGCATAAGCCATGTAGTGCGCGGCGTAGATCATCTAAACAACACCGCCTTGCAGATTCATATTTACAAAGCCTTCGGCCTGACTCCGCCGCGTTTCGGGCATGTCGGTCTTATTCACGGTCCGGACGGCAAGAAATATTCCAAGCGTCATGGAGCCGTAGCCGTCACAGAGTGGCGCGATGCCGGTTATCTGCCGCAGGTACTGCGCAATTACCTGGTGCGTCTGGGCTGGGCCTATGGCGATCAGGAGATATTCAAGCTGGAGGAGATGATTGAACATTTCTCCATAGAAGCCATTTCCAAGTCGGCTTCCATCGTCAATCCGTCCAAGCTTGAATGGCTGAGCCAGCAATATCTGCAGAGCATGCCGCCTGCGGAGCTTGCTCCCGCGCTGGCTGCCGAGCTTAAGCGCACTCACAATCTCGATGTGACTGGCGATTCGCGTCTGCCTGCCATCATCAAAGAGTTGAACACCCGCAGTAAAACCATGCTCGACATGGCTGCCGGCGCGGTGTTCTTCTTTGTGCGTCCCGCTGCATACGACGAGAAGGCCGATGCCAAGTTCCTTACACCCGATCTGGTCGAGCCGGTAAAGTTCGTATTCGATGGTCTGAAGGCCCTGGAAAAATGGGATGAGGAATTCATCCAGAAAATCTTCGAAAAGACGATGGAAACATACGAAATGAAGCTCGGTAAAATCGCCCAGCCGGTACGCATCGCCCTTACAGGCACTACTGTTTCCCCCGGAATATTTGAAAGCCTTGTCATTCTGGGACGCGAAGAAAGCCTGGAGCGCATCGAAAAAGTAGTCGGACACATCGCCGCCAAAGCGGTCAAACAATAATAAACAGCGCCTTGCAGGCGGAAAGCGCACATGATCCAGCTTTTTCATGTCTATAAGTCGTATTTCCACGACCGTGAAGTGCTGGTTGATCTTAACCTCAAGATCGAAAAGGGCGAGTTCTGTTTTTTAACCGGCATTTCAGGTGCGGGTAAAACCACTCTTTTCCGTCTGCTTTTCTGCGACGAACCGGCCACCTCCGGCCAGGTTCTCATAATGGGTCGCAATGTCTCGCGCATGAACCGTCAGGCCATCGCCATGATGCGCCGTCGCATCGGTGTGGTGTTCCAGGACTTCAAGCTTATGAATGACCGCACGGTTTTCGAGAATATTGCTGTTCGTCTCGAAGTTCTGGGCCGTCCGCGTGGCGAAACGGTGGAGCGCGTCAAGCGGGTGCTTAAAGACGTAGGTTTGTTGCAATGTGCCAATATGCTGCCATTACAGCTTTCCGGTGGTGAACAGCAACGCATAGCAATTGCGCGTGCTCTGGTCAACGAGCCGCTGATTCTGCTGGCTGATGAACCCACCGGCAACCTGGACGAAGAAACAACCGCTGATGTTCTGCGACTTTTCTTTGAGGCCAATGTGCGCGGCACCACAATCATGCTGGCCACGCATGACCGTCGTCTGTACGAAAACAGCGGCAGACGCATGCTGCGACTGGAACGCGGGCGCATTGTTATGGATTCTGCCAGTCCGCTGGTACCGAAATCATCAGTTGACGATGTTATGCGACAGCAAGCCGTCAACGTCAGACTGAAGCGCCGCCCGGAGGATGACTGACATGGCCGGTTTAAGCTATTTCATCCGACGCGCCCTGTCTTCACTCAAGCGTTATGCCTCTACCTCCATAATGACTGTAATGGTGCTTTCTGTTGTATTCGGCATATTCCTGTCATTTCTGCTGTTTGCAAGCAACGTCAGTCATCTGGCGTCCAACTGGTCCAAAGGCGTTCGCATTTACGCATTCATCACCGAGAATGCCCATCCTGATCTTCCGCAGCAACTCACAGCCCAATTGCGCTCCCGCAGCGAAATAACCGACGTTGTATATATCTCCGCCGAAGCTGCACTGGCCCGTTTCCAGTCTGAGTTTCCAGAAGAAACCGACATTCTGGCCTCGTTGCAGTCCAATCCTTTTCCGGCTTCAATAGAAGCCACCGTAAAAAGCGGTCACACAGATAAAAAAAGACTCGAAACAATCTCTGGTGAGCTTTCTAAAGTCGAAGGCGTAGAAGAAGTTGTTTACGGTAAAGAACTCTTCGAAAAACTGGCCGTATTGCGCGGACTGCTTTTCTGGGGGCAGATAATAGTTGGCTTCGCCATTACACTGGCCTGTCTTTTCCTTATGTACAGCACCATCCGGTACAGCATAATGCTCAGGCGCAATGAAGTCGGTATTCTTGAGCTGGTCGGAGCCACGCCCGATTTCATCCGCAAACCCTTTGTAATCGAAGGCATCATAAAAGGCTTTCTCGGCGCATTCGTGGCCGTTATTGCCGTAGCCATACTTTTCAGACTGGGAGCTTCAGCTATCGAAGGCGAACTGTTTTCGACCTTCGGCGTCAAGGGGCTGCAATTCCTTGACTTAGGCACTGTTTTTCTGGTGCTTCTCTCCGGTGCAGTAATAGGCGGAGCAGGCAGTCTGCTAGCTATAATTCGCCATGAATCGAAGACAGTCGAGCAATGAGCACCTGTTCGCTACCACGCTGTCGTTATTTTATCACAACAATGCTTCTGTGTTTCCTTGTCGGTCTGCCACATTTCTCCACTGCTGCCGATAAATCCACATCTGCACAATTCGACCGGGCCAAGCTTTCGGCTGGCGATGTCTCCATTCTGGACGAAATCGACAAAATGGAAGATGAAATGGATCGTCTGGCATCTGAAGAAGAAAAAGCAGCCAGTTCCATAAGTGGTGCCGATGTAGAAATAAAAGCGCTTGAAGCGGATGTGGCCGAGCAACAGAAGAAAATCGCTGCCCAGCAGTCGGCTGCTGCTGCTCAATTGAAGTCGTTATACAAACGCAGCCGTGTCGGTGAGTGGGAATATCTGCTCGATACACGCAGCCTGCAGGATTTCGAGCGACGCAAGCAGTCTTTATTGAAGCTTGGCCGTCGTGAAGCGCAGATTATAGACAATTACCGCCGTCAGCTCGCGGAACTGGATGTTCGCAGGAAAAAACTGGCGGATAAAAAGAGCGATTCTGAAGCTCAGCGCAATAAAGTTGCCGAAAACCGCCGTCTGATGTCTGAGGAAATCAAACGCAAAACCGCTCTTATTGAGGCAGTGCGTGAAGACAAACAGCTTCTTCAGAAAGCCGAAAAAGAACTGAGCGAAGCTAAAAAGAAAGCAGATACTTCAGTCGCCATGTTAAAACAGGCAGAAGCGCCTGCCGACACGACTCCAGGCTTCGAATATCTGCTTGATAAAAAAGGCTCTGTTTCCTGCCCTGTCAATGGAAAAATAAGCCAGGGTTTCGGAGAAATAACTACTGGTAAGGAAGAGAAATTCTTTCACAGCGGTCTGGATATAAGAGCTGCTTCCGGCTCAGCCGTCAAGTCGATTGCCGGGGGAAAAGTGGTCTTTTCAGGCAAACTTCGCGGATATGGCAGATTAGTGGTTATCGATCACGGTCGCGGCTATCTTTCGCTTTATGGCTATCTCGAAAAAATAAAGGTGCGCCAGGATTCGATTGTCTCGCGCGGGTTTGTTATAGGTAATATCGGAGACAATACTTCCCTCAAAGGTCCAACCCTGTTTTTCGGTCTGCGCAAAGGCGGACAACCCGAAAATCCCAAAACATGGACCGACTGTCACTGATTTCAGGCATATATGATAAAAAATAACGGGAGGCTCTTATGGCTTCCCGTTTTTTGTATGCATGAAATATAAAAGCTTACAGGTTTTTCTCAACAAAGGCTTTAAGCTGGTCTTCGGACACTGCGCCAACTTGTGTTCCGACTACTGCGCCGTTCTTTATTATGAGCAGGGAGGGAATTGCGCGGATTCCGAACTGATTGGCAACCATTGGTGCAGCATCAGTGTTGAGCTTGGCGAATTTCATTCTGCCTTCGTATTCGGGAGCAATTCTTTCTACTATTGGAGCTATATAACGGCAGGGGCCGCACCACGGCGCCCAGAAATCCACCAGCGCCGGAAGATTAGAATCCATAACCTCAGACTGGAAATTGCTGTCATTTACTTCTATAAGGTTCCCGCTCATTTTGTCCTCCTGAAAATTGATTTGTATATAAGAACAGTGCCCCGTCTTATCTCCTTAAGTCCCAATCTAAGTATTGAACCCGATTTTGCAAGCGATGGAAACTTTTTTTTATTTCTATTCACATTCATTTAAGTAGAATCACCCTGCTTTATTTCCTCACGAACCTGAAAAAGAGAAGATTAGGGTGCCCTTAATTTGATTTTGGGCTTTAAGCTGGCTAAAATACTAATCTTAAATCTGTATCTGACGAATAAGAGTAAGCCGGACCAGAATAAACGGGTGAAATGGCTCTGAACAAAGAAAAAATTACCGCGACCGCGCTGAAATATCTGCAAAAAGGCCAGATAGATAAAGCCGCTCGCGAGTATGAAAAAATACTGGAAGTGGATCCGACTGACGAACATGCGCTCCATAAGGTCGGAGATCTTTATCTGCGTATGAACCGCAAACAGGAAGCCCTTAATATGTACAATCGCGTCAGCGATCTGTATGTCAGGCAGGGCTTTTATTTGAAAGCGATTGCGGTATACAAACAGATACTGAACATAGACCCCAAGCGTCTTGAGTTGCACATTAAAATGGCCGAAATGTACAACCAGCTCGGCCTGCTTTCGGAAACGGTGAACCAGTATCAGTATGTCGCCAGACGTTACGAAGAAGAGCAGCGTCATGTCGAAGCGCTGGACATCCTGCGGCAGGTGACGCGTCTGGATCCTGATAATCTGCCCAATAAAATCAAGCTGGCCGAGGGTCTCATAAAACACGGAAAACCCGAAGAAGGCATTGAGACCTATTCCGCCATGATGAAAGATCTGGAACGTCTTAAAAAAGAAGACGAGTATTTGCGTGTAGCCGAACGTTATCTGCAACACAACCCAGCCGATCACGCTGTATCGTGCAAACTGGCAGGAATTTATCAGGTGCGGGCTGAATATAAAAAGAGCCTTCACGTACTCCAGAATACCCTGCGTCTCGATCATAACAACATCGACGCACTGCAACTCTTTGCAGAAGGTTTTATCAGTCTCAAGCAGTTCGGTAAAGCCGTAACTGTTTTCAAAGAAATGGTTCAACTGCTCAAACGCAACCGCTCCGAGCGTAAAAAGCTCGAATGGGTGCTTGAGCGCATCATTTCGATAGACCCCGAAGAACAGGATAGCCGTAAGCTGCTTGAGGAATTACAGAAACGCCCGGAAGCAAAATCGGTGACGCCTGTCGCCGCTGAATTGCCGGCGGATGATTATGTTAAACCTTCAAAAAGAGTATCGCATCCGGAAGAAACCTCATCTGATGTAAGTAAAGCGGAAAAGAGCAAGAAAAGTAAAGAAGAGGCAAAGCTGCCTGTTGATATCGACCGTCTTCTTACAGAAGGTGAAATCTTCATAAAATACGGTTTGCTCGATAAAGCCGCCGAACGCCTGGAGGCCATTATTGAAATCGAAGAGTGCGACTCATCTGCGCTCGAACGCATAAAGAAATTCTGCATCGCTTTAGGCAAGCCGGAAATCGCCGCTCGGCAACTGCTGATAGAAGCCGGAAGACTGCTCGAAAAAGGTCAGATGGACCAGGCGTTAACGCTGGTGGAAGAATGCTTGACTTTACAGGTCAATGTCGAGAAAGTCAGAGAAATCGGCAGGCTCATAAGCAGCGGTAATGTTACTGAACTGCGGCGGGCAATCGCGCGCTTCCTCTCCGGTTCGCCTTTCGCCATTGCAACAGAGACCATAGCTCTTGAAACTGCTCCAGTGCAGGAAGTGGAAATTCTGGAAGTCGGCATTGACGAAGAGGGTGTCGAAGAACTTGAGGAGCTGGAAGCTCTGGAAGAACTTGAAGAGCTTTCGCCTGAAGAGGAAAGCAATTACGAAGAATCTCTGCTTGAACCGACTGATCCGTTGCCTCCCGATAGAGAGGAAATGGAGTTTATTCCTTACATGGAAGGAAATGAAGTCAGCGGAGACGCTGGCATTGAAGCTGAATATACTGACAAGGATGAAGTAGAAGAGATTGAACTGGACGACCTGGAAGATGCTGAACAGAGAGAGAGCGAAGAGGTTCTGACAGTCGAGAAGCAGACTGCTGCTTCCAATATAGAAGAAGTAAACGATCAAAGTTCTTCAGACCTGGAGCTTGATTTTGAATCGCATAACTATCGTCAGGAGTCTATCGAAGGAAAAACCGTAAAATCGCCCGGGACTATTAAAGTTGCAGAGCCTCATGTTTATGAGCATGTTGAAAAACTGAAATCGACATTCCGTCCAGCCAAACCGCTCGTTAAAGAGGCCATAGAATTACTGGTTTCAGATGCCGTTCAGGAGAAAAAATCCAAGACCGTAGCTGCTGAAAATGTCGAAGACGATGATAACGGGTTCGAAGTCCTGGACGAAATTGTTGTCTATAAAGATAAAGAGCGAACTGACTCTGTTCCACTGAAAGAAGAGCCTGTTGAAGAAATTCCTGCGAAAGTGGAAATTGTCGAATCTGAAGAAGTATCATTTGAGGAAAATACTCCGGCAGATGAGCAGATTGCCGATGAGCAGCTCAATTTTGAAACTGTCGCAGAAACGCTGGAACCCAAGATTGAAGCTGAAACTGTTGAAATTGAAATCCCACCTTCACAGGCAAATGAAGCGGAAATTGTCGATTACAGCTTCGATGTGGAAAGCGCAGTTGAGCATGAAATAATGCAGCAGGCCGAAGAAGCTGCATCACAGCAGAATTCTGCGACAGAGCAAGCTCAGATAAAGGTGGAAGAGATAGCGGTATCTTATGATGAGGCGTTGGAAGAAGTATCGAGTCAGACGCTTGAAGAAACCGCAGAGCTTGAAATACTCGAAGAAGTTCCAATCGCTGAAGCTAAAGCTGATGATCTTGCATTTGAAGAAGATCTCGATGCGCAAACTCTTGAGATTCTGGAAGAAACCGTTGTCGACTTCGATGAAAAAGCGCTTGAGAATGCGGTAGAACTCCCGCCGGAAAAGCCAACGGTTTCGCCCATGGATTCATTCGATCAGGAGTTGTTCGCTGCGTTGGAGAAATCTTCTGATCAGGAGAATGATGCCATCTCTGAAATGGAAGAGCCAATCGATAAGTCTGTGGAAGTGGAATCATTGGCTTTGAATGACTCCACAAGTATTGACCTGACAGAAGATGCTACTGAAGAAGTCAGCGATGACGAGTTGGATGAGATGCTTGAAGAAGCCAACTTCTTCCTGACTCAGGGACTTTTTGAAGAGGCCATTGAAATATACGAAGAGCTTTCAGGCAGTCATCCGCAGAATAAAAAAATTGAGGATCTTTTAGCTCGGGCTTGGGAACTTTTCGACATAAGCACCAGTTCGACTTCAGAAGAAAAATCCGCTGATGACAGTATCGGTGCGCTTGCAGATGATCTGCTGCAGAGCGAACCATGTGATGACGGCGGTAATTTCGAAGTACTGGAGGAAGTATCTGCTCATAGCGTCCCGCCTGAATTGCCGAAAACTCCGCGAGTTCTCGACGGTGGTCCGGAAGAGGACGATTCTGTTAAGCTGGCCGATGAAGTCTTTGCCGGTCTTGAAGACGGACAGGAACTGAAGCTTCACAGCCGTGGCGGTTCTTCCGGCAGTAATGCAATGGTTGATGTCGACGGCATTAAAACTCATTACAAACTAGGCGTAGCATATAAAGAAATGGGACTGCTGAACGAAGCCATTGCCGAATTCAATCTGGCTTCAGACGGTGGTCTGTTCTTTGATGCCAATGCCATGCTGGGAGCCTGTTACTTACAGAAAAAGATGAATCTGAAGGCTGCAGCGTATTTGAAAAAACTGATAAAACATCCCGAAATGACGCGCTCCCGCCTGATGGAACTGCGCTATGATGTCGCCCGCACATACGAAGATTCCGGCGATCTTGATCTGGCGCTGAGATACTATGTAAAAATCCGTGCCATTGATCCGACGTACGAAGATGCAGCCGCCAGAGTCGAAGCTTTCGAAGAGCAGGGCATAATCGCCGCAGACCAGACTGACAACATCGAAAAGATACTTGAACAGGCCGAAAAAAATATACCGCCCGACATCGACTCTTTCGGCAGAGGCGGCAGTTCGGACGGCAACGTCGGCTATATCTGATGGAAGGGAATCCGGCAGCCACATGAGCTATAAGGACTTTTTCCAGTTGAGCGAGATTCCGTTCTCCAACACTCCCGGAGAGCGCTTTTATTTCGATTCCGAAGCGCATAATCGCGCTTTCGCCAGGCTGCATTACGCCATAGAAGAAATGAAGGGGCTGGCGCTTTGTACCGGCGGCATTGGAGCCGGAAAAACCATGCTGGCCCGTCGTATGCTTCGCTCTCTGCCGCATGAACAATACGAGACGGCGCTGCTGGTTATCGTGCATTCGGGTATTTCAGCCGAGTGGCTTTTAAAGCGTATCGCTCTTCAGCTTGGCATTCGTCAGCCGGCTGCCAGTGGACTTACTCTGCTGTCTCAACTGTACCGTCGTCTGATTCAGATATACGAAGAAGGCCGCAAGGCTGTTGTAATGATAGACGAAGCCCAGATGCTGCATGGGCGCGAGATAATGGAAGAGTTGCGCGGACTCTTGAACCTTGAAGTGCCTGGTCGCAAACTTATCACATTTGTGCTTTTTGGCCTGCCTGAACTGATGGACAATCTAAAGCTGGATGAGCCTCTGCTTCAGCGCGTGGCCTTGCGCTGCGAAATCGGTGCAATGAACCTGGATTCCACCCGTGCATATATCCGCCATCGACTCGAAAAAGCCGGTGCCGTCGCCGAAATATTCAACGAGGACGCAATTGGCGTCATTCAGCGTATTTCCTGCGGAGTTCCGCGTCTGGTAAATACTCTCTGCGATAATGCCCTTTATGATGCAGCCGTCGCCGGTCGCTATCAGATAGATGGCGGCTTGATTCAGACTGCCGCATCGGAGCTTGGTCTGATACAGTCTGTGCAGACTGCAGCCAGAACTGCAGTGGATTTCGATTCTGCCGTAAAAACAAGCCATGAAAATCCGGCAGATGATATTGACCCTTACATCGAGCTGGCCGAATTCGACCGCCTGCTGAATCGCATCGACGATAAATTCTGAGCAAAAAAAGACCGGCTTTTATAGCCGGTCTTTCTTTTATATCACTGCTGGAATCAATCGGCGTTGCACAGGTATATTTTTCTGCGCGTGCGGTCGATTTCTTTAATTTTGATTTCTACAGCCTGCTCTTCGACATAAGTATCAGGTTCCGTGCAGCCATTGGAAGCATGCCACAATCCCACTGCGCCAGGGCTCAGCTCTACCAGCAGACCATAGGGCAGTACTTTGACGACTTTACCTTCGATGATTTCGCCTTCTTCGAAGTTGATATCGTCCCATGGATCTTCGCCGATGCCCAGGACTATTCCAGTTTCTTCGCTTATGGCTCGAATTTGCGCACTGAACTCTGCCCCGTCGCCTACTTCCTGCGATTTACTTTCACTGATCGGCAGCAGACCGACTGTTCCGTCATCATCGATTTCAACGCCATAACGACGCGCATCGCGCCATTTAACTCTTCCACTGATGCTGTCACCAATGGCGTAACGCTCCAGAAGATCCGGCCAGGGATTTTCATAGCTTTCTTTCAGGCTTATCTTCAGATTGCCGTGGTTATCCTCGCCGATATATGTGGCTTGAATAGTGGAGCCTTCCGGAAACTGATAGGCCATGTTTTCTTCTTTGTAGAACCACGAGACATCGGTGTTGTAAAGTCGGAAGCAACGCCGCTTCTCGTCCTGAATGACGGCGAATAACGGACCGGTGCTGACGACTACGCCCCTTATGGCATCGCCGCCGCGCAGCTCTTCATAAACGATGGTGCGCTCGCCACGCAGCGTACTCTCGTAATCGGAGGCATAAGAGCCCGAATATGTCGTGTTGGAATAGGGTGATAACAACGCCTGCCTTAAATCGTTCTGTAACTTATTCGCTCCCGAAATGCTGAAGCTGTATGGGATGAAAGTTACTTGATCCTGCAGGTCGTTGGGAACATCGGCAGCATTCTGTGAAAGCAACACCAGACGCTTACCGGCGGCTAAGGCCCACCCGACCTGAAAAAGAACATTTGGATCTCTTCCGGTAAGATCAGCGACAACTGTTCCAACTCGTTTAAGATCATAGCTGACTTCGCCCAGATTGTCGCCGCGTTCGTAAATACTTTGGGCTCGAACGCACAGATAGTGGCTGTCTTCGATGGCAGGGAGAATGCCATGCTCGAAAACAATTACAAGATCTGTTCTATTTGGGGATACAGCCAGACAAATGGACTTCGAAGTCTCAAGCTTATCAAACGTTTCCATGATCGACCTCTAACACGTATATAATCAATCTTATAATATATGGCGCAAATTGAGCTATCACATGTTCATTATTTATCAACTTTTCACGGAAGGCTGTCAATATAATAATTGATTGATCCTACATAAAAAACAGCCCGCCCCATGCTGGGCGGGCTTAAAATACAAATTTTAAGTTTGTGTTAAGCCGTCAAGTTTATTTCTCGGCAAGTTCCTCGTAATAATCGAGACCCAGGTGGGTAATGAGATCTTCGCGCATGAGCCAGCGCAGAGTGTTCTTGAGTTTTGTTTTCTGCACAAAGAGGTCATGTTCCGGAGTGAGGCCTTTTTTGCAGATGGGGCTCTTCCAATAGAACGACAGCCACTCCTGAATGCCCTTCATTCCGCAGCGGTGAGACAGGTCCATGAAAATGGCCAGGTCAAGCACGATGGGTGCGGCAAGGATGGAGTCGCGGCAGAGGAAGTCAACCTTGATCTGCATGGGGTAGCCCATCCAGCCGAAAATATCGATGTTGTCCCAGCCTTCTTTATTATCGCCGCGTGGCGGGTAATAGTTGATGCGAACTTTGTGATAGAGGTTGCCGTAGAGTTCCGGGAAGCTCTTCGGGTCGAGAATTTCGTCAATGACGCCCAGCTTCGAAACTTCTTTGGTCTTGAAGGATTCGGGATCGTCCAGAACTTCACCGTCGCGGTTACCCAGGATGTTGGTCGAGAACCAGCCGGAGAGTCCGAGCATTCTGGCTTTGAATCCTGGGGCGAGAATGGTTTTCATGAGGGTCTGACCGGTCTTGAAGTCTTTTCCGCCGATGGGCAGCTTCTGCTTCTCGGCCAGTTCCTGCATGGCACCGATTTCAGAGCAGAGGTTGGGAGCGCCGTTAGCGAAGGGGACGCCTTCCATAAGTGCGGCATAGCAATAAATCTGGCTGGGCGCGACATTGGGATCGCTTTTGCGCAGGGCTTCTTCAAAGGCGGCCAGTGTTTCGTGAATTTCACCAGCTTTGGCATAGGTCTCTGTTGAGGCGCACCAGACCATGACAGCACGTGAACAGCCGTTGTTTTTTATGAAGTTGCGGATATCGGCGCGCAGTTGTTCGGCCAGATCCATTTTACTGGTTCCGGTCTTAACATTGGGACCGCTGATGTTCTTTACATATTTCTGATCGAAAACGGCTTTCATCGGCTTGATGGCCGAGAGTTCGTCCTTTATGGGCTCAAGATGTTTATGCTCGTCGAGTACGGCTGCTTTGACAGCGGCTTCGTAAGCATTATCCAGATAAATGTCCCAGCCGCCGAAAACCAACTGATCGAGTTTAGCCAGAGGGACGAAATCCTGGATTTTAGGAGAGCGCTTCTCGGTACGTTTTCCGAGGCGGATAGTACCCATCTGAGTGAGAGAGCCGATTGGCAGCGAGAGACCTTTTCTGACTGAAAGCACGCCGGCCATGAATGTAGTGGCGACAGCGCCCATTCCGGGAGTAAGAATCGCCAGCTTTCCGCCAGCACTCGGGATATCTTTTCCACGCAGGATTGTCATTTAAATTCCTCCTTCTCCGTTCAAGAGAATTCCGCGATCAGGCAGACTTTTACATCAAGGTGACTGTCGCCAGCGGCAGTTACCTGAAAAGGATGTTTAATGCGCCTGATTCTTCATTAGAAAACCTTCTCCATCCGTCATTTCCATAGTATGGCGGTTTGGAAGATGCTAAAACGCTCCTGAGTATAAATCAAGCAAAAACTGTCTGCATTTAAGGCTATGAATTATGCTAGTCATTCTCTATGGATGGCTCGTCCCAGTTGAATTCATTCCGCAGACTCTCCAGAGTGTCACTTTCGATTGCCTGGCGTATGCGCGTCATCAGTTCCTGATAGAAATGCAGGTTGTGGATGGTGTTCAGGCGCATGGAGAGAATTTCGTTGGCTACATAGAGATGCCTCAGATAGGCGCGGGAATAATAGCGACAGGTGTAACAGTTGCATTGCGGATCAAGCGGACCTTCGTCGTCCTGATAGCGGGCATTTTTTATGGTGACTTTTCCGGCGTGTGTAAACATGGTGCCGTTGCGGGCGTTTCTGGTCGGCATAACGCAGTCAAAAATATCCACGCCACGCATGACCCCTTCAATAATATCCTGTGGCGTGCCGACACCCAGCAGGTGTCTTACAAAGTTTTCGGGTAGATGCGGCGTTGTGATTTCGATGGTGCGATAAGTCAGATTTTTCTCTTCACCCACGGCCAGACCGCCGATTGAGAAGCCGTCGAACCCCATCGAGCTTATCTGCTGTGCATGCATTACCCGTAGATCCTCATGTGTGCCGCCCTGAACCACTCCCATCAGAGCCTGATCTTCGCGAGTCTTTGCCTTTAAACAGCGCTCAGCCCAGCGGTTTGTAAGCTCCATCGATTTGATAACGTAATCACGCGGCTGACCCGCAGCGGGGCATTCGTCGAAGGCTGTAATGAAATCTGCTCCCAGCGCCTCTTGAATCTCGATGCTTTTTTCCGGACTGAGAAGATGTCGCGAGCCATCGATGTGTGATTGAAACTCTACGCCTTCTTCGCGGATCTTGCGGATTTCGGACAGCGAGAATACCTGAAAGCCGCCGGAGTCTGTCAGAATGGGGCCGTCCCAGTGCATCATGTGATGCAGACCGCCCAGACGCTTCACTCGCTCATGACCGGGGCGCAGGTATAAATGGTAAGTATTCGACAGAATCATTTCCGCACCCAGCTCATGCAGCTCTTCGGGAGTCATGGCTTTAACCGTACCCTGGGTGCCGACCGGCATGAAGGCTGGAGTCTGAACTTTGCCGTGTGGTGTATCCAGTTCGGCGCGTCGTGCCATGCCGGATTTTTTAATCAGTCTGTACTTAATGGCGCTCATCTTTCCTCACAGAATCAGCATGGCATCGCCGTAGCTGTAAAATCGGTAGCGTTTCTCGATGGCTTCACTATATGCCGCGTCCATCAGTTCCTTGCCGGCGAAAGCCGCCACCAGCATCAACAGTGAGCTTTCAGGCAAGTGGAAATTTGTAATCATGGCGTCTATATGCTTGAATTTGTAGCCGGGCCTTATGAACAGGCTGGTGTCGCCGCTCCATGTGTGCTCAAGATCCGGCAGGCTTTCCAGCGTGCGAACGGAAGTAGTACCGACCGCCACCAGTCTGCCGCTGCGCTCACGAAGTTTGGCCACTGCTTCTAACGCCGACTGCGGATAAAATGCTTTCTCCGAATGCAGGTGCACCAGAGTAAGGTCTTCTTCTCGTATCGGCAGGAAAGTACCCGGGCCGACATGCAGCGTTACAAATGTATGGTCGATTCCCTGCCGGGCCAGATCATTCAACAGTTCGGGTGTGAAATGCAGTCCGGCTGTTGGTGCTGCTGCGGCGCCGTTTGACCGTGCAAAAACGGTCTGGTAACGTGCGCGATCTTCAGGCGCAGTCGGAATATCAGAGGCTCTCTTTATATAAGGAGGCAAGGGCATGTGCCCTATTTTCTCCATTATCTCTTCCGGAGTCTGCGGGCCTTCAAAGCGCAGCAGGTAAACGCCTTCACCCAGGCTTTTCAATACTTCAGCCTGTGTATCGAAGCCATCAAAAAGAACTCGCATTCCGGGTTTGGCGCGCCCTTTTGCACCGACAACAGCTTCCCACTGTCCGTCAGCCAGTTTTTTAGAAAGTACGACTTCAACCGCACCGCCCGTGGGCTTATGGCCATATATGCGCGCCGGGACGACTCGCGTATCGTTCAGCACCAGCAAGTCGCCGGATTGCAGAAAATCACCCAGTTGTGCGAAACTGCTGTGCATCAGGCTGTTATCGCTGCGATTTACTACAAGCAGACGGCTGGCGTCACGCCGGTCGGCTGGATGCTGAGCTATCAGCTCAGGCGGCAAATCGTAACGGTAATCGGAAAGTCGTTCGAACATAGTTAAAAAACTCCCTGATAAACAGGTCACCATCCTATTTAGATGACCGATTATGTCAAGCCTGTTCTCCGGATACAGAATCGATATTTTTTTATCATAGCTTTCCTTTGGGATGTATATTCAAATTTTACTGCTATAATGCAGTCTGGAAAAAAGGAGTATGCCATGCGTTTAAGTATTGTTTTTATTCTTGCTTGTTTTCTGTTCCTTTCGTCTGTCTCTCTTCATGCAGCAGACAGCCACTATATCGTCAAACTCGAAATCAGCAGCGAAGAGGCGGCTATACTCGAAGTTGCAGAAGCCACCGGCCCCTATGTGGCTCCTCGTGCCGATCTTTCACACGGGGCTGATTTCCGCTACGAAATTATAAGCGCAGGTCGTATAGCCGCTGCCGGATACTTCCGTGATCCGCGCCGCCTGTCGGCTCTTTTCGATGAAAAGCTGGTCGTGCCCGGCCAGGCACATTATTACAACGGAATGCTTGAATCCGGCGTGGCTCTTTTGCGTATTCCGGCGTTGAATGATGCCGTGTTGCGTCTCTATAGCGCAGAAATAAAAGGCCAGGGCTACCGGGCAATACAGGATCTCTCGTTGTCTGCGGCTCCATTCGTCAGCGCAGCTTCAACAAAGGCCACTGGTGATGTTGAAGTTATCGAAGAGAACGGACCATCCGGGAATCGCCTTAATATTGTAATTCTGGGCGACGGCTACACGGCGGATCAGCAGAATGATCTATACGATGATGCCGTCTGGCTGACGGACGAGTTTACCGCTATCGAGCCCTGGAAGGAATATCGCGAATACTTCAATTTTCATCTGGTACATGTGGTGTCTAACGAATCCGGGGCCGATCATCCTTCGCAGGGCGTTTATGTCGATACTGCACTGGACGCACAATACGATTACGCCGGACTGGAACGTCTGCTGGTTGTCAACAATTTTACCGTTCAGAACATTGTCCAGAACGCATTTCCCGATTTTCTTGAAAACCCCACATATGTCTTCGTGCTGGTCAACGACGAGGCATATGGTGGCAGCGGCGGCGAGGTCGCGGTGACTTCTCTCAACGAGTATGCGCCTGAAGTTCTGCTGCACGAGGCCGGGCACATGATAGGCAATCTGGCCGACGAATACGATGACCCATGGCCTGAATTCGTACCATCAGGCGAAGAGGCCAATGTCACCGAAGAAGACGACCCGGCAAAAATAAAATGGCGTATCTGGATAGAGGAAGGCACTCCTTTGCCGACGCCTGAAGATTACGCTTATGCCGATCTGGTTGGTCTTTTTGAAGGTGCACGCTATCAGGCCAGCGGCATATACAGACCCAAACTTGATTGCCGTATGAAAATCCTGGGCGTCGATTACTGCGAAGTATGCACAGAAGCACTGCTTGAGTCGATGTATGTCGAAGTTATGCCTTCCGATGCAGTTGGCGGAGAAGTTTACCTTTATGAAGGCGAAACGATTACGCTGAACGCCGAGCCGCTGCAAACTGCAGGCGATTCGATCAAAGTCCGCTGGAGCGTGGATTCTGCTCCGCTCGAAAGTTCAGACACAGACGAACTTGAATTCAACGCCGATGAAATGAGCGAAGGCGCTCATTCTGTTGAAGCGCTGGTATACGATGACAGCGAGTTGATGCGTCGTGAAGAGGTACTGGAGTTGGCGCGTATGACGCTTGAATGGACGCTGATTGTCGAAGGCGGTCCCAATCCTGACGGCGATTCTGACAATTCAGCCGATGGCGATACTGACATGGAGAATCCGTCGGATGGAGATGCTGAGATTCCCGAGCAGGCCGAAGAAATTATTGAAGACGGAGATTCTTATAATCCTGCGGATGGAGACGCTCCGGCACAGTCTGACGGTGACGAGGAAATAGTGGAAGAAGTAGAATTCGGATCCGGTTCACAAGGCTGTGCCGCCGCCGATCCGTCATGGTTTATTCTTTTGCTGCTGCTGGGCCTGACGCGCAGGCACAGTTGGTCGGTGCAATAAACTTGCGCACTGCTGTGCATGTTTATAATATTCAGATAGTTTTTTCAGACATCCGAAAGGAGATGCTTTTGAGATCAGTTGTTTTTTCCGCTGCTGTTTTTTTATTGGTTATATTCTTCTGCTCTTGCGGTTCAGACAATACCGGAGCCAAGGGCGAATTCCAGCTCTGTCGCGATTACTGTGAGCTGCAGAAGGCTTGCCGCAGCGGCGATTTTGATGAGCAGTATGTGCAGGAATGCCAGGATGTCTGCGATACCGGCGTTTACGATAACGAAGAACTGGACATGAACGACCTGCTGATCCGCTGCGGTAAATACGACGCCGACTGTGAAGTATTCATGCAATGCTACGATAACGGCGGATCGCTGACCGACGATATTTACGGCTATCAGGAGCAATAGTCGCCATGCCGCTATACGAATACCGCTGCACCAAATGCGGATGTCATATCGAAATACTGCAATCCAACTCTATTCCTCGTCGTTTCTGTGGTGACGAGTGTTCCGCCGAAGGAAAACCTGGCGATGGTGAGCTTGAGCGCGTGATTTCCGCCCCGGCGCTGCCGAACGGCGCCTATCAGGGTGACAAAGTCGATTATGAAAAAGCAGCAGCCAAAGGGCTTACTGCATATAAGCGCGCTGAAAAAGGTGTATACGAGAAAATTGCCGGAGGCAAAGGCCCGGACGTGCTTAAAGGGTAGGGCGGTTTCTTTCGCTAAATCTGATCTATGAATTTCTGAATGCGATCCTTGAATAATGCGCGCAGTTTCTGTGTGCGTTCATCTTCGGCTGCCGGGCGGCGGCCAATCATTATCTCATAAATACGATCAACTTCATGTGAGCTGACGGATTCACCGGCTTCATCGGCTATGCTGACCAGCGCTTCGCAGAGTTCCCGCGGCAGAGTGTTTTCATCATCGCCTAAAGTACCGTCGCTTTTAATTTCGCATCCGCCCTCAAGCAGGCGGTCCAGATCAGCAACGACATCATCGAAATTGAAATCAACTCCATCGTCGATTTTACGCGCCACTTCTTCTCGTTTGGCAAGTTGCGGAGAAACTGCAGCCCTGGCCGGAGCGGGTGTTTCTTTCGCTGCCGGTGCAGGTTCTTTCTTAATTTCGTTCTGAGAGTTTTCAAGCTCTTCGAATGAAAAATCTTCACTGAACTTGACTTCAAATTCTTTTGTCGGGCGCTTGTCTACTTCTTCAAAAGCTGTTTTTTCATCCAGCTTTGGTGCTGGAGGAATGGCTTCGCCAAAATCAAAGTCGAAATCGTCAAGTTTTTCATTCGACGTTTCCGACAGAATGTTGCTGTCTGATGTGCTTGATTCGAAAGCAAGATCCAGATTGAAATCGTCTTCGTCTTCTTTGAATTCTTTAGTGGCGAATTCTTCGCCGCCTGCTGTTTCGGGCGGTATTTCAAATTCAAGGCTGTCTGATTTCTCTGCCTTGCGGGGTTTGACTTCTTTCTTCTCATCGGCCTGATCGGCAGACAATCCGTCTTCCTCTTTGAAATCCAGATCCTCTACACCCCAGGCGTGAGTCTGCTTGACTTTTTTCGATTCTTCGCGTTTGTGCTCTATCACACCGTCGTCCTGTGAAAGGGCGTTAGATGTTATTGAAAGGAAATCGAAAGAATCATCATCTTTTTTGTCGTTCTGGCTTGCGGCCTGCTGCTGCAGAACTTCCTGTTCCGGTTTATCGGCTTCGACTGCAAAGTTTTCATCCTCGAAGCTTATTTCACTGCGCTGGAAAGCTACTTTTTCTCCGCTGGGCACTTCACTCACCGCCTCGACCTCCAGATCCGGATCGAAATCGGCTGCCGAAAATTCTTCGACTGGATTTTCATCCGCAGAGGCTTTCGGTTGTGAAGGAGGGGTGACACTCTCTACAGCGTCTACACCCAGATCTATTTCGAAATCCGGATTGGCTGCAGCTTCCGGCAGCGGCGGCAATTCCGACTCTTCAGACTCAACCTTGACCGCTTCAACCTGTGCAGTCGGACGTTTCTTAACATTAAGCGCTACGTTGTAACGCGCTATTGCATTCTTGATATCGGAAAGGCCGGCCACCACCATCTTGACAGCGCGACCGGCGGCAAGTTCTACTTCTTTTACAGCATCGGCATCAGTGGGATCGAAGAACGCAGCATACAGAACTTCTTCCTCGTTCTCGCGTTTCAGCGATACTGGAATAGCTTTAAGCGAAAGGGCTCTTTCTCTGGGAAGTATTTTCGCGACGTAACCGGGTATGCGTAGTTGCGTCAGGTAAACCAGCGGCAGACCCATGCCTATGCTGAGATTCTGAGCTATATCTTCTTCTGAACAGATCTGGTCGAGGATTACCTGCTCCAGAAAGGTGTGTCCTTCCTTATTGGCTTTCTTTTTCAGCTCTCTGAGCTGATCCTCGTCTATTACACCCTGTTCAAGCAGTATCTCCGCGTTGTTCAACGGCATTTCCCCACTCTCCAGAAAAAATTTGCATCTATTATAGTAAAGATGCCGGCTAATGCAATCAATATGGGATATTTTATTAACCGTCCATAATGATAATCGATTCCAATCAATTTCGTCAGAAAATTTTATATATGCCGCTTGTTCTTGACATTGCTGCAAATAGCTGGAAAATCAGAAGAGAGATTTTGTTTTTTTCTTTGCTGTTCAAGGAGAGTAAATGAACAAGGATTTCCGCGTTCTTATTGTGGACGATGTTCCTAAAAACGTAAGACTGCTCGAAGCTTATCTCATTGCCGCCGGCTACTCAACGGAATCGGCCTACACCGGTGAAGAGACTCTCGGCAAAGTGGCGGAGCAGCCGCCCGATCTTATTCTGCTTGATGTCATGATGCCGGGCATGGATGGCTTTGAAGTCTGCAAGCGCCTGAAATCAGACGAGAATACCCGTATTATACCCATAATAATGATTACCGCTCTTGACGGCATGGAGGATAAAGTACGTGGAATTGAAGCCGGAGCGGATGATTTTCTGACCAAGCCGGTTAACAAGCTCGAACTTATGGCGCGGGTGGGCAACCTGACGCGCAACAAGAAGCTTAATGATCGTGTTATCCGTTTTCAGGATCAGCTTAAATCTCTTATGGAAATTTCGACTTTTTCCAAGCGTTACGAAGACCGCCAACTGCTGCTGAGAGATTTCGCCCGCGGTGTATTGACAATGACACAGGGTGAAGGCGTTGCAATTTCTTTCCTGCGGGCCGGTGAGATTGTAACCGAGATGGAAGTGAATCTGCCTGCCGATGTGAAAAAAAGATTCGACGAAAACGATAGCATAGGCCATCAGGTCATTCAGCGCGGTGAAAGTGTAGTTGTTCCCAAAGACAGATTTAACAGTGAGTATGGGCTCGAATACAATTACCTGGGTGTTCCACTGGTTGATGTCGACGGGGTTCCCACCGGGGCCATTCATGTCTTCGGCTGCGAAGACGACATGCACGATGAAGTCGTGCGCCTGGTGACAATCGCAGCTCAGCGCTTAAGCTACGAACTGCGCCTTAAAGACTACAACCGCCGTCTCGAATACGAAGTGGAACTGCGCACCAGCGAACTCAGCCGGGCGCTTATCGAAATCAAGCGCACCAACGACGGCCTTATCAAAGCCCAGACCGAAACCATTTTCAGGCTGGCGCGCGCCGCAGAATATCGTGATGAAGACACCGCTGCGCACATTAACCGCATGAGCAACTATACATACATCATTGCCAGGCGCCTTAAGCTCGACACCATTTTCTGCGACCTTATAAAGGTTTCATCCATTATGCACGACGTGGGCAAGATCGGCGTACCCGATAATATTCTGCTTAAAAAGGGTAAGCTGACTCCCGACGAATACGATGTAATCAAAGAGCATACGCTCATCGGTTATAAAATTCTCGAAGGCTCCGAGTCTGAAGTTCTTAAAATGTCCGAGCGCATCGCTCTGTATCATCATGAAAAATGGAATGGCCTGGGCTATCCCTATGGTCTCAAAAACACATCCATTCCACTTGAAGCGCGTATTACCGCCATGGCCGACGTATTCGACGCGCTGACTACCAAGCGCGTTTACAAACCGGCTTTTGCGGTCGAAACCGCCATCGCCATGATACAGAATGATGTCGGCACGCACTTCGACCCTACGGTGGCCGATGCTTTCATGGGTGCCATTGACGAGATCCTGCAGGTCAAGCAGCGCTTCACCGACGAAATGATGGAAGAAGCCGGAATGCAGTGATTTCTCTTCTTCTCATTAGGTAGGTCGGGCATTTTTCATGCCCGACAATTGGTTAGCGAAATAAACAAGATTTGTAGGATGGGCATTTGCCATGCCCATCATTTCCGTCAATCCTGAATCGATGAGCAGAAAAATTGCCCATCCTGCATATGCAATCCATGCGTAGGTCGGGCCTTGCAGGCCCGACAATTCATCCCGTCAATTCCTTTTCCTTAAGCCGAAAGAATTTGTGCAGCGGCTCTGATCTGTTATAGAATTACATTCAATTCAGTTTCCGAATCGACTTCGCTACGTCCTCTTGCCGGTATGGAGAGACCATGAGTCAACTCATAATTCAGCAGTATCTGAACGAACTCAGCAGTCTGAAGAAGCTCAGCGGGAGTACGCGTGAAGGCGTAGTCAGCGAAGCGTTCAAGAGTCTTCTTAAAGGATATGCGCGGCAGTACGATCTGGTTTTTGTTCCGCAGTACGAAATAGACACTCCGGCGCATGAGCGTCGTTATGTGGATGGCGCTTTGATTTATGCTCTGCGTGTTCCTTTCGGTTACTGGGAGGCCAAGGATGAAAACGACGATCTTGATGCCGAAATAGAAATCAAGTTCAAGCGTGGTTATCCGCAGGACAACATTATTTTTGAAGACAGTCAGACGGTCGTTCTTATTCAGAACCGTCAGGAAGTGATGCGCAGCGCCGTTGATGATGTCAAACGCTTTGAAAAACTGCTGGATCTGTTTTTCTCTTATCAGCGACCCGAAATAGCCGAGTTCCGCAAGGCGGTTGAACAGTTCAAAAGCGATATACCCGCCGTGCTTGAAGCTTTGCGCGAAATGATAGACCGGCAGGTGCGCGAAAATGCCGCGTTTGCAAAAGCGGCGGAGGCCTTCCTGCAGCATGTCAGAGATGCGATCAATCCCAACCTCAGTTCCGCCGACGTGCGCGAGATGCTGATTCAGCACATCCTGACGGAAGGTCTTTTCGTGGCCGTTTTTCCGGGCCTGTCGTTTCATCAGGGCAATAATATTGCGCGTGAACTCTATCGGCTGGAAGACACCTTTTTCACCGGCAACACAAAGTATGCAACGCTAAAGGCGCTTGAGCCGTATTACGCCGCCATTCGATCTGCGGCGGCCTTAATCGACAGCCACCACGAGAAGCAGTCCTTCCTTAAAGTCATTTACGAGAATTTTTACAAGGTTTATAACCCTAAAGCCGCCGACCGGCTGGGCGTGGTGTATACCCCCAACGAGATTGTGCGCTTCATGATAGAAGGCGCCGACTGGCTGTGCGAAAAGCATTTCGGGCGCAACCTTATTGATAAGGACGTGGACATTCTCGACCCGGCTACAGGCACGGGAACCTTCATCTGCGAGCTTATCGAGCATTTCGCCGGGCAGCCGAAAAAGCTGGCTCATAAATATCACAACGAACTGCACGCCAACGAAGTCGCCATTCTGCCGTATTATGTCGCCAATCTTAACATCGAAGCCACATACGCCGCAGCCTGTGGGGTATATGAAGAGTTCCCCGGCATGTGCTTTGTGGATACGCTCGACAATGTTTTCGCACTTAAAAACCAGAAGGGGCGCATGGACGACCTGTTCAGCAGCATTACCAGAGACAACATCAAGCGCATAAAAGAGCAGAACAGAAAGAAAATAAGCGTTATCATCGGCAACCCGCCCTATAACGCCAATCAGTTAAATGAGAACGAGAACAACAAAAACCGTGAATACGAATGGATAGACCAGCGCATAAAAGCCACGTACATCAAGGCCAGTACGGCGCAGAAAACAAAACTGTACGACATGTATGCCCGCTTTCTCCGGTGGGCCAGCGACAGACTGGATGAGAACGGCGTCATTGCGCTTATAACAAACCGCAGTTTCATTGAAAGCCGCACCTTCGACGGATTCCGCGCTGTAGCGGCCAAAGAGTTCAGCGAGATACGAATCCTTGACCTTGGAGGAGACGTGCGTGCCAACCCGAAACTTTCGGGTACGACTCATAATGTTTTCGGCATTCAGACCGGGGTCGCCATCAGTTTCATGGTGCGCAAGGCCAGGCAGAAGGGGTGCCGCATTTATTACTCCCGTCGCCCGGAAATGGAGAAAGCAGATGAGAAGCTGACGTTTTTAAGCCATGCCAAACTCAGCGAAATCAAGTTTGATGAAATCCACCCGGACACAAAACACAACTGGATAAACCTTACTGACAACGATTTCGATACGCTGCTGCCGCTGGCCAGCAAAGAGACAAAGCTTTCGACGGACACTGAAAAGCAGAGGGCAATCTTCAAACTATTCTCACTGGGTGTGGTTACAAACCGCGATGAATGGGTTTATGACGATAATGAAAACGATCTTGAGAAGAAGGTAAAATTTCTGATTGATGTTTACAATTCAGATGTGAAGCGTCTGAGTAAAGACAAAGATGCAGAATCAGTAGCCTCCAGACTGGATACATCAATTAAGTGGACTCGTGCTGTTAAAAACGATTTACGTAAAGGGGTTAAATATAAATACAATTCAAGTTTGGTAATAGAGAGTCTGTATCGACCATACAGAAAAAATTATCTGTATTTCAGCAAACAGTTGAACGAGATGCAGTACCTACAGCAAAAAATTTTCCCCGTTGGGAAGGATAATCTGGCTATTATGATCTGCGGAACTCCAGCCTCAAAACCATTTCAAGCACTCGCCGTGAACATTGAGCCATGTTTAGATCTCCTTGAAAAGACTCAAACATTACCTTTCTGGTGTTATAAAGATGATGAAAAAACTCCCAACATCACCGACTGGGCGCTGGAGCAGTTTGAAAACCACTACAAACCCGGCAGAGGCCGCAAAGCCATTAGCAGAGAGGACATTTTCCACTACGTTTACGGCGTCCTGCACGACCCGGCATACCGCGAAAAATATGCCCAGAACCTCAAGCGCGAATTTCCGCGCATACCGCTTTACCCCGATTTCCGGCAATGGGCCGAATGGGGCCGGGCGCTGATGGAACTGCACATCGGCTACGAGAAAGTTAAACCATACAAACTGAAACGCATTGATGTAGCCGACGAGAAAGCGCGTCAGGCCGGTCAGCCACCGAAGGCTCTGCTTAAAGCCGACCGCGACGCCGGTGTAATTCGCCTCGACAGCGAAACGACGCTTTCGGGCATACCGGCACAGGCCTGGGACTACCGCCTCGGCAACCGCAGCGCGCTTGAATGGATTCTCGATCAGTATAAGGAAAAAACGCCCAAAGACCCCACTATCCGCGAGAAGTTCAACACCTACCGCTTCGCGGACTACAAAGAGAAGGTGATTGATCTTCTGCTGCGTGTAACAACCGTAAGCGTTGAAACAATGGCGATTATTGCAGAAATGAAAAACGCAGAAATATCGTAGGATGGGCATTTGCCATGCCCATCATTTCCGTCGAATTTTAATCGATGGGCAAAACTCACCCCTGCTCTTCGAGTAGGGGCGCAATTAATTGCGCCCCTACGGCGAGGCCCGAAAACTATTGAAAATAATCTGAATTGATGGGCATGGCAAATGCCCATCCTGCACGGTCTTCCGATTTCCACAGGGGCGTAGTTCTTCGAGTAGGGGCGCAATTAATTGCGCCTCTACGGTGAACCCGACAATCATTGAAAATAATTTGAATCGATGGGCAAAACTCACCCCTGCTCTTCGAGCGCCCCTACGGTGAGGCCCGACAATCATTAAAAATAATTTGAATTGATGGGCATGAAAAATGCCCATCCTACCAGGTCTTCCCCTCTCTCTTCGGGAGAGGGGACAAAGGGGAGAGGTTATCTTCCTGCTGCGTCGATGCGGGCTTCGGCGCGTTTCTGCGCCCAGTACAGGTCGAGATACTCCGGCTTTTCAAGATTGAAATCGCCGCTGGCCTCAGCTATGGCCGCCGTCACTTTTTCAAGCTTGGCTTTGGCTCGTGGCAGGTCGATCTGGTCGTTGCGCTCGGCGGTGTCGACCAGCAGTTTGACCTGATCGCCGGCAACTTCGAAAATGCCGCGTCCTACCGAGAAAACGGTTCTGGTGCTTCCGTCGATTATAACTACTACGCCGGGAACATTGCGCGACAGAAATTCGGAGTGACCGGGCAGTATGCCCACTTCACCCTCGTGAGCCGGAGCCAGCAGTTCGCTGGCTTCGCCCTTGAATTTCTCGCCTTCCGGCGTAAGTATCGTAACGCTGAGTCTGTCAGCCATGAGCGCCGATCTCCTTTATTTGTTCTCCGCGGCCATTCTGTCTGCGTTGGCGATAACGTCGTCGATGGTTCCAGCCATGTAGAAAGCCTGCTCGGGCAGACGGTCGTGTTTGCCTTCGACGATTTCGCGGAAGGAGCGGATGGTGTCTTCCAGCTTGACGTAATTGCCTTTGCGTCCGGTGAACTGCTCGGCCACATGGAAGGGCTGCGAGAGGAGCTTCTGCAGACGGCGGGCTCGTCCGACGGTGATCTTGTCGTCTTCGGAGAGCTCGTCCATACCCAGAATGGCAATGATGTCCTGCAGATCTTTATAGCGCTGCAATACCACCTGCACGTTGCGCGCTACGCGGTAATGCTCTTCGCCGATGATGCGCGGGTCAAGGATGCGCGAGGTCGAGTCGAGCGGGTCGACTGCGGGGTAAATGCCCAGCTCGGCCTGCTGACGTGAAAGAACCGTGGTGGCGTCCAGGTGCGCGAAGGCCGTTGCCGGGGCCGGGTCGGTCAAGTCGTCGGCAGGAACGTAAATGGCCTGTACCGAGGTGATCGAACCGTCTTTGGTGGAAGTGATGCGCTCCTGCAACTCGCCCATGTCGGTGGACAGCGTGGGCTGATAACCGACGGCGGAGGGAATACGTCCCAGAAGGGCCGAAACTTCCGAACCGGCCTGAGTGAAACGGAAGATGTTGTCGATGAAGAGCAACACGTCCTGTTTCTGCTCGTCGCGGAAATACTCAGCCATAGCCAGAGCCGAAAGACCTACGCGGGCGCGGGCTCCAGGCGGCTCGTTCATCTGGCCGTAAACCAGACCGGTTTTATCGATAACGCCTGACTCTTTCATTTCGAGCCAGAGGTCGTTGCCTTCACGGGTACGCTCGCCGACACCGGCGAATACCGAGTAACCGCCGTGGCCTTTGGCCAGGTTGTGAATCAGCTCCATGATGACGACGGTTTTACCGACGCCGGCGCCGCCGAAGAGGCCGATCTTACCGCCGCGAGGATAGGGCTCCAGCAGGTCGATGACCTTGATTCCCGTCTCGAAGGCCGTAACATTAACGTCCTGATCGGTGTATTTAGGGGCAGCCCTGTGAATGGGGTAGTATTTATCGGCTTTGACCGGCCCCATGTTGTCGACTGGTTCGCCGACGACATTCAGGATGCGGCCCAGCGCACCTGCGCCGACCGGAATCATAATGGGTTTGCCGGTGTCCATAGCCTTCTGGCCACGTACCAGACCGTCGGTGGAGTCCATTGCGATGGTGCGCACGGTTCTTTCACCGAGATGCTGGGCTACTTCGACCACCAGATTCCATTCCGTTTTAGAAATGGTGGGGTTGGAGAGCTTCAGCGCCGTGTAAATCGCAGGCAGTTCGCCCTCGTCGAAAACAATGTCAACTACCGGGCCGATAACCTGGCTGACTTTTCCGTAATTGCTTGCCGATTCCATATCGTCACTCCTGATGGTCAAGTCCGATCCTAACCTTTTAGAGCCTCCGCACCGCTGACAATCTCAACCAGTTCGTTGGTGATGACAGCCTGACGGGTACGGTTATATAAGAGCGTAAGTTTGTCTATCATTTCCTCTGCATTGCGGGTTGCTCCTTCCATAGCGGTCATACGAGCGCCGTGTTCGGAGGCCTGCGATTCGAGGAAATAACGGTAAAGCTGAATTTCGATGTCCTGCGGAACCAGTTCGTCCAGTATGGCTCTGCGATCCGGTTCGTAAGTGTACTCTTTCACAGTGTGTTTTT